>Ga0209443_1000613_pt1 | contig 23880 bp, 16 predicted proteins | sample LauGreBMM110DCMD_2_FD_187571 | JGI IMG/M metagenome (GOLD analysis project Ga0209443, IMG submission 187571) | Freshwater lake microbial communities from Lake Michigan, USA - Su13.BD.MM110.DCMD (SPAdes) (version 2) | ecosystem: Environmental > Aquatic > Freshwater > Lake | place: Lake Michigan... | reverse complement strand
TCACAAACCTATATTTCACATCATTGTTTAACATCCTTTCATAAGCAGTATTTATTTCACTAAGTGATATCACTTCAACGTCGGAATAAATATTGTTAGCTGCGCAATAATCTAACATTTCCTGAGTTTCTTTTGTGCCACCAATACTTGAACCGCTTAAGCTTCGTCTTTTTGTGATAACGCTGCGGTGGTTAAAATCAACATTGGTAGGAGGGATGCCAAGCAAAACCATGGTGCCATCTTTGCCTAATAAGGATAGAAAGAAATTCAAATCATGTGGCGCCGAAACCGAATCTATGATCAAATCAAAATAGTTTTTAAAACAATCTGCTTCGCCTGCTTTGTGGTAGTTTACAAAGTACTTTGCGCCCAATTCCAATGCGTCATTACGCTTCTTGTCACTTGAGCTTAAAACCGTAACTTCTGCCCCAAATGCCACGCCAAATTTAACGGCCATGTGCCCCAGTCCGCCTAAGCCTAAAACCGCCAATTTTGTTCCTTTACCTACTTTCCAATGTTTAAGTGGAGAGTACGTTGTGATCCCAGCGCATAACAATGGGGCAACTCTGCTCAAATCCATACTTGGATCAACCCGAAGTGCATATTGCTCATCTACAACCATCATCTTTGAATAACCGCCATAAGTTGGCAAACTGGCCCCTGCTGGTTTTGAATTATAGGTCCATGTAACTGCTCCCTCGCAAAAGTTTTCTTCACCTTCTTTACATGGATTGCATGTTCTACAACTGTCAACAAAACATCCAACCCCAACGATATCGCCAAGCTTGTACCTGCTAACAGAAGTGCCAATCTCAACAACTTTACCTACAACTTCATGACCCGGAACAATAGGGTAGGTGGTGCCGTTCCATTCATTTTTTACTTGGTGAATATCTGAGTGGCAAACCCCGCAATACAATATTTCAATTTGGATATCATGTGTGCCTGCTTCTCTTCTTTCTATGGTATGTGGTCTTAACGGACTCATAGCATCAAATGCTGCATAAGCTTGTGTTTGCATGATTTTTAATTTGTACTGCTAAGGTAATGTTTTTTACTGAAAAGTGGCCACCAAGTCTCTAAGGCACGAAGTTTTTGTTTTTTTTCTTCTTCATAAAAAAATCTTTGTGCCTTAGCGCCTCTGTGGCTAAAAAAAATTGCCACCAAGTCTCTAAGGCACGGAGTTTTTGTTTTTAATCTTCTTCATAAAAAAAATCTTGGTGCCTTAGCGCCTTGGTGGCTAAAAAAAATTGCCACCAAGTCTCTAAGGCATGGAGTTTTTGTTTTTTTTCTTCTTCATAAAAAAAATCTTGGTGCCTTAGCGCCTTGGTGGCAAAAGAATTTGTTCCTAGGGTTCTTTGTAGTGAAAACTACCAATAAATCAACTACATTACCCTATATTGCAAAAAAAAACTAATTTGACATTCGACGATTTTTATTTCGATTACGGACTCATGGATGCATTGGATGCTATGGGATTCAATAAGCCAACGCCCATTCAGGAACTTGCTATTCCTGTTATTCTTGAACACAAAGACCTTATAGCCTGCGCACAAACGGGCACGGGAAAAACGGCAGCCTATGTTTTGCCAATTTTGAATAAAATTGCAGAATCGGATCATAGCCATTTAAATACTTTAATACTTGCTCCCACCAGAGAGTTGGCCATGCAAATAGATCAACAAGTGCAGGGCTTTAGCTATTATATTCAGGTGAGTTCAATTCCAATTTATGGCGGTGGCGATGGTGCCACCTGGGAACAACAAAAGAAAGCATTAAAGCACGGTGCTGATATTATTATTGCCACACCTGGTAGGTTGATTTCACAGCTTGCTTCAGGCGATATTAACTTTACCAAGTTAGAACATCTGGTGCTAGATGAGGCAGATAGGATGTTGGATATGGGCTTTTACGACGACATTGTAAAGATTATTTCTTATTTGCCCAAAGACCGACAAACACTCTTGTTTTCGGCAACCATGCCGCCCAAAATTCGCACATTGGCTTCTAAGATTTTATATAAGCCCGAAGAGATTAGCATCTCTATTTCAAAGCCTGCGGCAGGTATAGATCAACAGGCATATATGACTTATGATAATCAAAAAATACCACTCTTAGGTTATATATTTAAAGGAACAACTTACCAAAGTGTAATCATTTTTGCGGGCACCAAGGATAAGGTAAAAAGTCTTCAGTTTGAACTCAAAAAAATTGGGTTGAAGGCCAAATCATTTCACTCCGATTTGGAGCAAAAGGAACGCGAGGAATTAATGAATGATTTTAGAAGCAGAAAGGTGCAGGTACTAATAGGAACCGATATCTTATCGCGTGGTATTGATGTAGATGGAATTGACCTTGTGGTAAACTTTGACGTGCCACCTGATCCAGAAGATTACGTTCACCGAATTGGCCGTACTGCCAGAGCCGAAACAAAAGGCACTGCAATAACTTTTATCAATGAAAAAGACCAACGCAGGTTTCATGCTATAGAGGGTTTAATTGAACGCGAAATTCCAAAAACACCACTTCCTGCTTCATTAGGAGTTGCGCCAATATACTCCCCTCGCACCTCCAAACCAGAACACAAACGCACCTTCAAAAGCAAACGGAAGTAGCTTTTTATGGCATGATTCGCCCTGGTGGATGATTTTAAATTCTGAATTCTGAATTTGTCCTATCTTTGAATAGACATTACGCATTATGATTGAATCTAAAAGCATGCTTGGATTAAACAACCAAGATGTGCTTGCATCGAGAAAAATTCACGGTTCAAACAAATTAACTGTTGAGGAAAAAAATCACTTCTTTAAAGCAATTTTAGCAGTTGTATTAGAGCCACTCTTTTTGATCCTAGTAGGTGTGGCAATTATCTATTTTGTTTTGGGTCAGAACAAAGAAGCCTTTCTCATGGTTGGAGCCCTTATCATAGTATCTGGCATTTCAATATTTCAAGAGCAAAAAAGTAGGACAGCAGTTGCGGCTCTTAAGAAATTAAGTACCCCTAAGGCAAAAGTGATTCGCAATGGATTGGATCAAGAGATTATTTCCGACGAATTGGTTATTGGTGATTTGCTCAAAGTTGCTGATGGCAGCCTGATACCGGCAGATGCAGAGATAATTTTATTGAACGACTTTTCTGTGAACGAAAGTATTTTAACTGGAGAGTCGTTGCCAATTTTAAAAAGTTTAGCAACAGAGAATAATAAAATATTTCAAGGCACCTTGGTTTTAACAGGCTCTTGTGTGGCAAAGGTTATTGCGGTTGGAAATAACACTACTTTAGGTAAAATAGGAAAAGCAATTGGTGAGGTGGTAGTTGAAAAAACGCCGCTGCAAATTCAGATTCATACTTTTGTAAAGTACATGGTGTTCGCAGGTGCCATTGCCTTCGTATTTGTATTTGGAATTAACTATTTCCTTTCTCGAGATATTTTGAATGCCTTGTTGCATGCACTTACCTTAGCCATGTCTATTATACCAGAAGAAATTCCAGTTGCACTTAGTACATTCATGGCTTTGGGTGCTTACAGGATGTATCAAAATAAGGTAATAGTGCGCAATGCAAATACTGTTGAAACCCTAGGTGCAGCTACTGTTATTTGTGTTGATAAAACAGGAACACTCACTGAAAATAGAATGGAATTAGCTGCCATTTATGAGTTTGGTTCAAATAAACTATTTGATTATACCAAAGAAAAGGCTTCCTATAATGAGGTAATTAATTATGCATTGTGGTCGTCGGAAACCGATCCATTTGATAACATGGAAAAGTCAATCCATGATTTATATGCCAGTGTAACGCCACACGATCAAAGAGCTGAATTTGATTTGGTACATGAATATCCTTTGGCTGGCAATCCTCCTATCATGACCCATGTTTTTCAAAACAAAGCTGGTGAGAAAATAATTGCTGTTAAAGGAAGTGTAGAAGGTGTTATCAGGCAAAGTAATTTAACCGCTGAAGAGCTTGTGAAAATTCATGATCAGGTGAATTTACTGACACAAAAAGGGTATCGAATTTTAGGCGTAGGGTTTGTGGAAAATAACGCCATGGCATTGCCCAAAACGCAAGAAGAATTTGAGTTTAAGTTCCTTGGTTTATTGGCATTTTATGATCCACCTCGTAAAAATATTCAAAGTGTTTTGCAGCAGTTTTATGATGCAGGTATTGAAGTAAAAATGATAACGGGGGATCATACTCAAACTGCTGTTTCAATTGCCAATCAAGTACAATTTAAAATTGATGGTGCTGTAATGAATGGAGCGGAAGTGATGGCAATGGATCAAACGGAATTGGCTCAAAAAGTTAAAACAACTAATTTATTTGCACGCATGTTTCCTGAGGCCAAATTAAAAATAATTGAGGCTTTAAAATCCAACGGAGAAATTGTGGCCATGACTGGCGATGGCGTGAATGATGGTCCGGCTTTAAAAGCAGCACATATTGGTATTGCTATGGGTTTAAGGGGGAGTGAGGTTGCCAGAAATACCGCCTCTTTAATTATCGTCGATGATGATTTGAGTCACATGGTTGAGGCCATTGCATTAGGACGAAGAATTTATGAAAACCTAAAAAAAGCGATTCGTTATATCCTTTCAATTCACATTCCAATTATCCTTATTGTTAGCTTACCATTTTTATTTTTTGATCCAGGATTTGAAATCTTTACGCCTGTACACGTCATATTTTTAGAACTTATTATGGGGCCAACTTGTTCCATTATTTTTGAGAATGAACCTATTGAGGTTAATGCTATGAAGCAAAAACCACGTAAAAATACATATTCATTTTTTAGTTTTTATGAAATACGAATGAGTATTATACAAGGTCTTTTAATTACAGTTTCTTGCATTGGAATGGGTATTTATTTTAATTCTTTAAATGCTTCAGACGAGTTGATTCGAACTAGCATTTTTGCTACTCTTGTTTTTAGTAATTTGTTTTTAACACTTGTTAACCGATCGTTTGAGCAATCTGTGTTAAAAAGTTTTGCCAAAAAAAACCGACTCATTCCTCTAATACTAAGCATATCCTTATTCTTATTGTTTATAAGTATTTATGCGGCACCTATTCAATCTATTTTTGAATTTGAGATTTTAAACTGGCAACAATTCTTATTTTGTTTATTAGCAGCTTTTGTTGGGGTTTTTTGGATTGAGTTACATAAGTTAATTTTTGTAAAAGCTATTTAATTATTATTTTTATAATGATAAGTTTGACGATTTTTCAGGAAAAGTAATTTTTCTGTTGCATTCTATTTTTTTTTTTTTTTATTTTTGATTAATCAATAAACAAATCAATTTTAAGCAATATTTTAATCAATATTCTATGAAAAAATTAGCTTTAAAAACCTGCCTATTACTAATCTTACTTCAAACATCTATTATTATAAATGCCCAAACCTGGGATTTAGTAGGAAATGCCGCCACAGGTTCAGAAAAATTAGGCACAACGACAGCTATTGATTTAAATGTTTATACCAACAATTTACTTCGTCTTACCCTAAAAAAGGATGGTATTTTAGGCTTGGGTACAAGCTCTCCTAGGGGAATTCAAGAAATTTTTTATTGCCCCAATAACCAAGTATCTCAAAATGGGTTTGTGGTAACAAAGTTTAATTGTGCCTCTAATAACGTGGGCCGTTATGAGGGAGGAACAGAATTACCATTACCTATTGATGGTGTTCAAGTGTTAACTGATTTTGTTCCACCTATTAATTATTATACGGGTAATTATTCTACAGTAAGTACCCCATTATTTGGCACCGATGCTCCTTTGCTTTGGGCTAGAAACGAGGAAACTAATATGGGGCCAAGTGGGAATACTTTTAATAGCAAATTCCTTGTGATGCCCGATGGGAAAACAGGTATAAACACAGCCAACCCGCGTGCGTATATAGATATACTTGCACCAAATTTCAAAAACCAACCAGTAGCTATTTTTGGAGCCATGGCCTTGGGTACAAATAAATCTTTACCAAATGGTTTGAATCAATTTTATACCAAGCAAATTCAAGTGGTACCAAATTTATCTGAAAATGGTTTTAATCGTGTAAGCCAACTAAACGATCAAGGTATATTTTTTAGCGATGGCAAAGGAGCTCTTGGTGCAAACCTTGAAGGTGCTTTGGTACTTGCTCCTTGGTCCAATAACAATTCACCTTTGGTAGGAGGGATGCGCATGGACGCTTTTGGTAATACAGAGTTTCATGGAACGGTAAGAGCCACTAAAATAAATGTAAACGCCCAATGGTGGAGCGACTTTGTATTTGAAAAGAACTATAAACTCTTAAGTCTTCTAGAATTACAAACCTTTATAACAGAACAAAAACACTTGCCAAATTTACCAAGTGAAAAAGAGGTTTTGAAGAATGGAATTGATATTGCCGAAATGCAAGCCAAACAACTTCAAAAAATTGAAGAATTGACACTTTACATCCTTGACCTCCAAAAACAAATTGATGATTTATCAGAAAGAATAAAGGAGAATGGTGATGGAAAATAAAATACAATGGTCTCTTTTTTGTATATGTTTTCTTTTATTCATTTCATGTTGTAAAGATAAAACCTGCATGGATGCAAGTAATCCTGCATGTGAAAATTATAATCCATGTTGGGATAAAGTTGCTGTTTCGGCTGATTTTGAAATGAGTGAAATTTATAATTTTGTGTTGCCAGAACCCTTAGAGCAGTTTAATCCAGATGTTGCATTTAGAAGGTCAAAAATTGGATTTAGGCCCACCAATTTTGTTTGGGCAGATACCTCCAATTATACTTTTACTTGGCACTTAGGTAGGGAAATAATTAATGAACCCATCTTTACCCGCGATTTTAGTGATACCAAACTCACAAGTGAAAACAATATTTTAATTTCTTTAGTGGTCCAAAAAAAGAGCTATTCTAACTGCTACGGACCAGGTAATTCTAGAGACTCTACAAGTAAATTTATTAAGTTAGTTGATGGTCCTTGCCAATACCTAACCCATGGCGATTTTAAAGTGCTTTTTGAAGGCGAAAAAGACAGTGTAATTATTGGTGTAAGAAACTGGAGAATTACAGGTCCGCCTTCCCAAGGTTTTCCAATAATTGACACCTGCGCTTTTGGACAAAGCGGTATTCAATATATTGGTTTTGATAGGACAAAGAGTAAAATCGATACTTTTTTTTATGCTGTTGAGAATATCCAATTTAATTCCAAAATTTATATACTTGGCTTTAGCGTTGAAGACGAACCATTTTCAGGAATTTTCGAAGTAAATCCTAATTCCTTAGGAGTTCAAGGGCATTATCAAATTTTAGACTCACAAAATAAACTTCCTTATTTCTCTTTTAAGGGAAGAAAAATTAAATAATAATATTTATGAAAGCAATACTAATTACCTCAGTACTTTTGATTTTCAATTTTAACTTAATTGCTCAATGCCCAGATTGCCCGAAAGATAAGGAGATAAGCACAAATCCAATAAATCCAAATAACTGTGAAGTTGAAGTTAATTACCCACCCAATTTATTTACAAATCAATATTTAAATAGTTTTGATTGGGCTAAAAGAAATGTTACAGGTACTTCATTCATATTTGCTCCCATTAAATTAAATCCTGAGGCAGGCTGGTTAATACCAGATTATACTAACCCAAATTCTCCCTTATATATGGAGTCCCCTTTCTATCAAGGATATCTTGATAAAACTGGTAATCCTATTGAAGAGTATGATTTTGCTTGGGAAGATGGATGGGAGTTAATGTGGATGAATACTGGATATTTCCCCAATGGAGATGTTTATCATGATCCTTCATTAAATAATAATCCAATAGAATTAAATCCTTTACCATTAAAAAATGATAGAGTTCCATATCTGATTTATTATAATAGGTATACAGGTAAATTACGAACCTTATTCAACGTAAAAGCACCATTAGGCCAATATAATGACATTTATATGGAAGTAGGATACAATACAGAATTTGTAAGTGGAGTCTTTAGGCATTCAAATGGGTATGATACGCCATTAGATCAACCAACAAAAACAAAGAAATTTAGGACTAATTTTTTGAATTCAAATAATAACACACGTTGGTTTATGTCAGATGTTCAATTAGGCTATGATGCGTGTGTATGCAATTATTTTACCAAGTTCGATTTTAATATTTGGGGTATAACTTCATATGACGTCAATCTAACTGGTAGAAGTATTGGTGCGCAAGTTCCATTGCAAGATGCCAATGGAAAACCTACCTATACTGATTATTTGAATATGAATAATATTACAGGTGATGGTACTGGAAAAAGTGGAGCACTAATTTATAAAACTTTAGACGGAATGTTAAATGATTATCAAAACGAATTAAAAAAGTACAATGAAAATTTAGCTGACTATAATTCACTAGGAAATACAGCCCTAAGAAGTTTAATGGGTTTAGCAAAAGAGGGATTAAGTACGAGTTTAGAAGGTTTAGTTCCAGGCTATATTTTAAAAGATTTATCGAGCAATGCAGTACGAGTAATAACTCAAACATTTGATAAAAAAGAATTTGAAAGTGCCAAACAGTGGTATCAAAGCAATCCATCAAACCCAAGTTCTCCCTGGTTAAATGCAAGCCTTGCTAGCATGCCCCAAGGTAAGGATGCCTATGATAGAATGGTAGCCGATTCTAAAAAATATAGCAGCGAGTTAAGTAAAACCTTAAAAGGAGGCCTTGGCTCTATGTCGGATGCTCTTTTTACATCCTTTTACACTGAACCTTCAAAACCGGTGAAGCCTAGCATGCCAACAGCAACTTTTACTGATATGAGCATAGCAGGAACAATAAAGAAAAAAGATAATATTTTAATTGGAGATTTTTATAACCCAGGTTCCTATAAATTTAATGCAGCTTTTAGTGGTACCTCTTACCCAATTTATAACGAACCTGTTGGTTTATTTGCCTTATTAGAAACACCGCAATTAATAGTTTTTAAGGAACTTAATGAAGTTCAAACCAAATTAGGTAATTTAAAAACTCAACATAGTTTATTTTTAAAACTAAAGTCTCCCTTAAAATATAGGTTTAATCATGCAGTAGATATAGATTTTAAGAAAACACAAGTGCATGCTCAAATAGAAATTGAATATTATTTAAAGGGTGATGTTGATTTGAAAAAATTCAATCTAAAAACCTTTCATTCAATACCAGATGGCGCAGGTGTCAAAAGCACATTTGTATCTGATTGGTATCCAATAGAAATGTTTGGAGAAAAAGCGTTTGGAATTGATCTTAATTTTTTTCATTTGGATATCTCCACAGAAAGGGAGATTAAAATCAAAAAAGTTGTCCTTAAACTAATGGCGGATATGTATTTTCTAAGTCCTGGTTATGCAGGTAAAGAAAAAAATACTACTCAAGTGTTCTCATATTTATTGTATAAAGATGGAATAGGAAAGGATAAGGTAGATTTTATTGAAACAAAAGGTTCTTATGTTGCAAATAAAAGTGATATTTTAAGTTATTCACCTTCTGATTTAACTCTGGAAAATGAGGTCATAGAGCCTAATGATGAATTTATTAGTAAGGTAGTTGGAAATACCCTTTTTTTAAATTACGAGAATATATTTTTAAAAGGAAATATTTCAGTAATGCCTGGCTATGTGGCCAAATTGCAAGCTTTTTGGGATATAGATGTTGCCCCAAACGCTATGGTAAATGAAAATATTGAATTGGCAATAAAAAGAAATTTTTACCAATTTCCAGAAGCAAAAGAAGTTACGGATATAGAACTAGAAGCATTTTGCAAACTAAGTTCTGGAAAATATCAATCCAATTTGGTTTTAGGTAAGTCACAAATAAAAGAACCTATCTACAAAGAAGAAGCAGCTCAAATATCTTTTAAAATCTATCCTAATCCGGGAAAAGATATTATTACCATTGAAGGCCCATTTGAAATTTATAATCTAGAAATATTGGATGTTAATGGAAAGTTGGTTGAGAAAAGAATTATCACATCAATTAAAGCTCAACTAAATATTTCCAATTTAAGCGCTGGTTTTTATGGTTTCAAATTAATTGATTTTAATGGCAAAATTCAGTTCCTAAAATTTGTAAAATTAGATTAAGTTTAGCCTAGTCCAATTTTACAAATTCATTTCTTTCATAATCCCGTACCTTTATGCCATAATTTCTAACTATGAATTACAAATTATTTGGCCACACTGGCCTTCGCGTTTCTGAATTGTGTTTAGGTACCATGGGCTTTGGAACCGAGTGGGGTTGGGGTGCCGATGAAGTAGCAAGTAAGTCAGTTTTTGATGCTTATGCTAATGCTGGTGGCAATTTTATTGATACAGCCAACAGATATACCGAAGGAACTTCTGAAAGGTTCATTGGTGATTTTATAAAAGCAGACCGAGATCATTTTGTATTGGCTACCAAATATACTTTGAAGGATAAAAATGGTGATCCAAATTTTGCAGGAAACCATCGTAAGAATATGATGCGGTCTGTTAAAGAAAGTATGGATAGATTACAAACAGATTACCTTGATATTTTGTGGTTGCATATTTGGGATTTTACCACCCATCCTGAGGAGGTTTTAATGGGTTTAAATGATTTAATTAGTCGCGGATTGGTTCATTACATTGGAATCAGCGATACGCCAGCATGGAGAGTTGCTCAAGCAAATACTATTGCCGAATTGCGCGGCTGGCATAAGTTTGCAGGCTTACAAGTGGAATATAATTTAATCAATAGAACTGTTGAACGAGATTTATTACCTATGGCTAAGGCTTTTAATTTGGCCGTTACACCATGGGCTCCTTTAGCTGGTGGGGCCTTAAGTGGTAAATATTTAAAAGGGGAGAAAGGAAGACTTCCAGAGGCCTCTAAAAGATTAAATGAACGAAGCACCTTAATAGCCCAAAAAGTTGTGGAAGTTGCTACGGCTTTAGAATGCACTCCAGCTCAAGTTGCTGTTCGTTGGACCATGCAAAGAGACCAAACGGTGATACCCATTATAGGTGCAACCAAACCGTTTCAAATCGCAGATGTTTTGGGTGCGGCAGATATTGTTGTTCCAGCAGAATGGATGACAGAGCTCAATACTGTTTCGGCCTTTGAATTAGGCTTTCCTGGCGATTTTTTTAATGAACCTGGGGTAATCGATGTTACTTATGGACAAACTCGTGATCAAATTGTTTTTTGAGGTATTATATCGAAAACGTTTATGGATCGCCTGTTTTTGAAGAAAAAGAGCCACTTCAATTTCAAAGGCCTTTCCAATTTTTTTAAAAAAAGCAGCCAATTTTGATTGGCTACTCTTTATTGAAATTTAGTTTTCTATTATTGCTTCTCTTCCATTAATTTAAATACATCCTGGCTAAAGCCAGTATTGCTAAAACCACCGTCGTGGAACAAATTTTGCATGGTTACCATCTTGCTTAAATCTGAGAACATTAATACACAATAATCTGCACATGCCTCAGCACTGGCATTACCAAGAGGTGAAAGGGCAGAAGCATAATCAAAGAAGTCGCCAAAACCTTTAACGCCTGAGCCGGCAGTTGTAGGCGTAGGACTCTGAGAAATGGTATTTACTCTTACTTTGTTGCGCTTGCCATAATGGTAACCAAAACTTCTAGCAACCGATTCTAACAAGGCTTTTGCATCTGCCATTTCATTGTAATCAGGAAAAACGCGTTGGGCTGCTATATAGGTTAAAGCCAGCACAGATCCCCAATCATTAATGGCATCCTTTTGATAACAAAATTTCAATAACCTGTGAAAGCTAATTGAACTAATGTCATAGGTTTCATGCATCCATTTATAATCTAAATCAGTGTAATGTCTCCCTTTCCTTATGTTCAAACTCATTCCAACAGAATGTAAGATAAAGTCTATTTTACCGCCTAAAATTTCCATAGATTTGGTTATTAGGTTTTCCATATCCTCATTCTTACTCACATCACAAGGAATAATTTGGGCATTGTTGCAAGCCGCAGCTAAATTATTTATTTCGCCCATGCGCATGGCAATGGGTGCATTGGTTAAAACAAATTCTGCTCCTTGCTCATGACATTTTAATGCTACTTGCCAAGCTATACTCTTATCATTTAATGCACCGAAGATGATGCCCTTTTTTCCTTTTAATAGATTATTCATGCTTTAGTTTTATTTCTTGTTTGATGCAAGTTTAAGGATTAATTCTGAATTCTGAATTCAGAATTCTGAATTAATTTCTCCTATAAATGCTAAAACATGAGCAATTGTCGATTCATTTACCTCGTGTTTTCCGGTAAAGGTTTCAAAACTGCAATTGGCCTTTTCCAATAATTTTTGCATGGCAGAAATTTTTTCTTCACTCACTATTTTTTCTTCATTGCCAACTAAATACAGGCTTTTTATGCTCGCTAATTTATCTGGCAATATTTCTTGGTATTCCTTGGCAATTTCGCCTGCTATCATAATCAAATAATCAGGTAAAAATGAGCTGTTATTGATAAATCTTGTTTGGGTAGATACGCCTTGGCTAAATCCCAATACAACTATTTTGCAAGGGCTACAGTCATTAATTTTTAAGGTTTGAACCAAGTTTTCCAGGTAATTACAATAATCCACAATCTCAGATTCTCTTTCCAAACTCGTCATCCAACTTGCCACCGGACTTCCAGAAAATCCCCTTGAATAGAACTTATTCAACCCTTCTGGGGCAATAATAAAATGGTTTGACCCAAGTCCCTTAAACTGAGAAATAAATGACTCTGCCGTTTGAGCATACCCATGAATGATGAGCCATATGTATTGAGTTTGATTGCTCAACTCTCCAATAGTAAAATACCGGGCTGTTTTTTGTACCTGAATATAGTTTTTTTGCATTTTTATTTAGTTGGTTCAAACCGAAGAAATTGCAAAATGGCGATTTACCTTCTAAATAACCATTTCTTTCAGTTGTTTTTTAATAATTTGAAGATTATTTGCTTGTTTTTGATTTACGTTTTGCACTTCATAAATATATCCCTATTTTGCTCAATAATTGGGCATAAATAACTCAACCAAATCCAACAAATACCAAATGAAAAAAACTATTTTAGCACTACTTCTTTTACTTTCTATTTCACAAATTAAAGCCCAAGATGTCCTAGATTCTATTTCAGCGCATACTTGCGATTGTGTAACCAAATTGGATATTGAAAAATTGCCTAAGGAAAAACTAACCATTGAATTAGGTCTTTGTATGATGCAAGCTGCGCAACCTTTTGAAAAGGAACTAAAGCAGAAATACGATGTGGATATGAAGAAAGTTAACAAAGGCGAGGGCGAAAAATTAGGAAGGCTAGTGGGTTTAAAAATGGCTTCTAATTGTCCGGTTTTTACCCAATTGATTACTCGTATCACCTCTGATGACCCTGTTACCAATTCTATAGAAGGCACCATAACTGAACTAGTAAATGAACAATTCATTACCATTGTGTTGAAAGATGAAGATGGCAGAGACCAAAAGATTATTTGGCTCGAATATTTCAAGAATTCTGAAAAATTATTGCAGAAAGGAAAGAATAAAAATGTAACAATTGAATATGAAGAAAGAGAGTTATTCAGTCCTAAATTCAATGATTATATTAAATACAAAGTTGCCACGGGTATTCGTTTCGATGATTAAAAGGTTGTTGTTTCTTGGCGGAAAAAGTTTAATTTTTAGCCTCCTTTTTACTTCACAGTTGTTTGCGAAAAATCCAAAACTCAAGAGCAATTACAATCTTATTTCTTACGATATTTCGGTAAAGGTTCAGCCCGAAATAAAATCAATTGAGGGTGCTAATACTATTCAAATTTCGGCACTAAATAGCCTAAATATGATTGAACTAGATTTGTTTCCTCAAATCAAAGTTTCGGCTGTTTCATATCTTGGTTCAAATATTCGTTTTGTAAGAGATTCCAATTCTTTTATTGTTCATTTCCCTTCAACCATCAAGAAAAATGATACCATTGCGTTCACCATTTTCTTTTCTGGGAAACCTATTATTGCACAAAAAGCACCTTGGGACGGTGGTTTTGTTTGGGGTAAAGATAGCAGTGGTTTTGATTGGGTAGGTCTAGCTTGCGAGGGTGTTGGACCATCTTGTTGGTTGCCTTGCAAAGATGTTTGGAATGATGAGCCCGAGAGGATGAAAATGAAACTAATAGTACCCAAAGGTTTAGTTGGGGTGAGTAATGGACGTTTCTTAGGTTCAAAAAATAGGTTAGACGGTTATGCCGAATTTGATTGGCAAGTGTTGTCGCCAATAAACCAATACAATATTTCTATCAATATTGGCAATTACGAGCACATAGAAGATATTTATGTGAATGCTAAAAACGAACGATTATCGCTCGATTATTATGTTTTACCGCAAAATGTAAGCAAAGCAAAAACGCATTTTCAACAGGTAAAAAGAATGCTGCAAACCTTTGAATTTTATTTTGGTCCTTACCCTTTTTACCAAGATGGCTATAAATTAGTTGAAACTCCTTATTGGGGCATGGAACACCAAAGTTGTGTGGCTTATGGCAACAATTATATAAACAATAATTACGGTTTCGACTTTATCATTATTCACGAAAGTGGTCATGAGTGGTTTGCCAATAGCATTACTGCCTCAGACAAGGCAGATATGTGGATACATGAAGGTTTTACAACTTATAGTGAGGCTTTGTATGTTGAAAAACAATACGGTAAATTTAGAGCTGTTCAATACTTAAAAACACAAAGGGAAAACATCAAAAACAACAAACCAATTATTGGGCAAAGAGGAGTTAACTTTAATAGACCCGATAATGATAATTATTATAAAGGTACCTGGATTTTACACACCATGCGAAGTATCCTAGACAATGATACCCTCTGGTTCAATACACTTAAAGATTTGAATAAGGAGTTTTACCATAAAATTGTTAATAGCAAGCAAATTGAAAATTACTTCATTAGAAGAACAGGCTATAATTTTAGACCTTTCTTCGACCAATACTTATACCATGCAGCAATACCGGTAATAGAGTATTATATTGTTCAAAAAAACGGGTTAAATGAGCTTCATTATCACCTAAAAACAGATGTGAACTCACTAGAATTGCCGGCAAAAGTAACCCTAACAAAAGGTGGATTTGATTATTTAAGCTTTGAACGCAAATGGAAAATTTATGATTTACCCTACAGCGATGAAAATGAATTTAAATTAGATGAGGGCAATTTTTTAATTGGTATGAAAAAGTATAATCCCAAAGAATCTGATAAAAAATAATTGTGGCAAGTATTTTGCAAGCCAAAATATATTATATTAGTACCATGAAAAAATCACTCATTTTAGCCTTCGTTTCCTTTTTAAGTTTCGCTGCAATGGCGCAGAAAGACGACCAAACCATGCCAAATATGGTGTTAAAAGACATGAATGGCAAATCAAAAAACATGTCGGATTATTCTAAAAGTGGCAAAATTACCATCGTTAGTTTTTGGGCTACCTGGTGTTCTCCTTGCAAAAAAGAATTAAACAATATCAGTGATCTTTACGACGATTGGAAGAATAAATATGATATCCAACTTGTTGCTGTATGTACTGATAATGCAAGAAATATTCAGAAAGTGAAGCCTTATGTTGATGGCCAAGGTTGGGAATTTGAAGTAATCATGGATGTGAACCAAGACTTACAGCGTGCCTTGAATATTGTGCAAATTCCACACACTTTTTTGTTGGATCAAAATGGAAAAGTAGTATACCAACACAGCGGATATGTTGAAGGTGATGAGTTTTCTTTGGAAGAAAAAATTAAATCTTTGGTAACACCAAAATAATGAAAGCCAATTTTTTGGCATTTGTATTTTTAGCCTTTTGTGCAGCATCTCTTTCTGCACAAAAGGCTTCTTTTTTTTATGAGCCTGATCCAATAACAAGCAAACAATTTTGGCGTGAATACCAACAATATGCCAACTCAAAAAGCAATATTCCTTTAACTTTTAACCTAGAAAGTGGCGCTAATTGCACCTTCGATGGCTTTGGTTTTCAAGGTCAGCCACAATTTTTATGCACCTGCAATAACTTAGATGCGGCCAAAACAATAGCCACAAATAAACTCTGGCTTGGAGGCTCACTCGGATTAAATTTAAGTGGTATTGGCCTTAATAAATTAGCAGTTTGGGATGGCGGTTCAGCCAGAACTTCTCACATAGAATTAGTGGGTAGGGTAGTGGTGGTTGATACCCCAAGTGCCATCAGTAGTCATGCTACAGCTGTTATTGGCAATATGGTTGCTAGCGGTTTGAACCCAAATATTCGTGGGATGAGCTATCAATCTCAATTGCGAATTTGGAACTTCACAAACGACAATGCCGAAATTATTGGAGCTGCCCCAGACCTGTTTTTATCAAATCACTCTTATGCAAGTACCACCGCATGGACCTATATAGGAAGTTCCTTGTATTGGTATGGTGATTCAACTTTGAACCGACTCAAAGATTGGAAGTTTGGTTATTACGATAACCGCAGTAGAATTTGGGACAGTGTTATGGTTCAGAATCCATATTACTTAATGGTAAAAGCTGGTGGTAACGATAGAGGCAGTGGTGTTGCTCCAGGAACTTTACATTATTATTGGAAAGACACTGCTTGGGCACTCAGCACCGCAACCCGCGATACCGTTGGTCCTTACGATTGTATCTCCACTTTTGGCAATGCTAAAAATATATTAACCATTGGCGCTGTTCAGGTAATTCCAAACGGCTATGCTGGACCAAGTTCTATCAATATGCTTTCATACAGCTCTTGGGGCCCCACAGATGATGGCAGAATTAAACCAGATTTGGTTGGCGCAAGCGGTGTAATCATGAGTGTTGGTTCGGCCAACGATTCTGCTTATGCTGGCTTGGGAGGTACTTCTATGGCGGCACCAAATGTTTGTGGTTCCTTATTGTTATTGCAACAATACCACCACCAACTCAAAGGAACTTATATGCGCAATGCCACCTTAAAAGGCTTGGCCATTCATACTGCTGATAGGTGCAAGTCCAATCCTGGTCCAGATTATGAATGTGGTTGGGGCCTACCAAATATGGCCAAGGCAGCACTATGCTTAAAAGATTCTATCAAGAATTCAATATTTGAAGCCTCGCTCAATAACAATGATTCGTTTTTAAAAGAAGTATATGTTACAAGTGGAGATAGTTTACGCGTAACCCTATGTTGGACAGATCCCAAAGGAATTACAGGTGCACCTGCATACAATGATACCACACCAAAATTGGTGAACGATTTGGATATTCGCTTAACAAATATGGCAGGAAATACACTCGCATTTCCATTTGTATTAAATCCTGCAAACCCATCACTGGCAGCCACTACAGGCGATAACAAGCGTGATAATGTGGAGCAGGTTTTTATCACCACTTTGCCAACTGGTAGATACAAAATAAAAGTAAATCACAAAGGGCAATTGCAAAACCAACAAGCACAACCTTTTTCATTGCTCATTAGCGGAGCACCCATTTATAGTCTTGCTTTGCCTGTAAAATGGTTATCAATTAGTGCCGTTCAAACCAATTGGAATGAAGCCAAAATAAGTTGGAGCACCACATCAGAACTCAATAACAAAGCATTCATAATTGAATACAGTTTAGACGGCAATACATTTTTAGTAGCAGGTAAAATAGCCATTACAAATCCCAATAAATTAGGTTTGAACCAATACCAATTCACCCATAAACTAAATACTGGATTGCCCGAAACCATTTATTATCGGATCAAACAAGAAGACATTGATGGCAATTATTCCTATTCAAAAACCATTAGCCTACAAAATAGCAATCCATGGTATATTGGTAGTGTTTATCCCAACCCATTCAATACCAACTTTTGGGTAAATATTAGCACACAACCCAATTCCCAAAACACCTTTGAGGTATATAATATAACTGGTAAACTGCTATTCTCCGAAACTAAAATCATTTCAGGTTCACAAGCAATTTCCATGGACCTCAGCGCATACCAACCAGGACTATATTTCCTAATAATATCAGAAGCAGGAAGCAACAATAGTTACATTCAAAAGATCATTAAGAATTGAGGAAATTCTGAATTCTCGTTTTTGTATGTTAGTTGATTTGCCCGGTGTCTGAACTTGTCTGCTCACCGTCATCCTGAGCCTGTCGAAGGGCGGTGGCTGAGCTTGTCGAAGCCTGCACCAATGAGATTGCCAGATAACCTATTAAACAAAATTTCACCTAGCCCCGCATAACACTTCGACAAGCTCCCGCATAACACTTCGACAAGCTCAGTGACCGCACTTTAGTTAATTAAGTGACCGCTGCCAGAAGCCAGCAGCTAGAAGCTAGTTTCCTGCCGCACTTATCCACTCATCCAATTTCGCCTCAGAATCTTTGCTAATTGGTGCAAGCGGCAAACGAACGATATTTTCGCAAAGGCCCATTTTGCTCATTACATACTTAACGCCGCCGGGATTGCCTTCAATGAAAATGCCTTTCATTAAGTTGTAGAGGTTATAATGGATCTGACGAGCTTCTTCAAACTTGCCATCCAATCCTAACCTTACCATGCTGGTAAACTTTTGCGGATAGGCTTGACCAATTACAGATATTACTCCTGTCATGCCCATGGCTAAAAAGGGGAGGGTTAGGTTATCATCGCCCGAAATAATATCAAAATCTGCCGGCTTCTCATTCAATAAATCCATGAATTGCTCAGGATTGCCACTGGCCTCTTTTATAGCGGCAAATTTTTCACTGGCATTGGCCAACCTTAAAGTGGTTGCAGCGCTCATGTTTGAACCAGTTCTGCCTGGTACATTGTACAAAATAATTGGAACAGGACAGTTTTCTTGCACAGCCATAAAATGCTGGAATATGCCTTCTTGGGTAGGTTTATTGTAATACGGACTAACAGATAAAATGGCATCAAAACCATTGAAGTCAAATGCTTTGATGTTGGCTATAACCTCGGCAGTATTATTGCCGCCAATTCCAGCAACACATGGTACTTTTCCATTGGCTCGCTCAGCAATAAAGGCATAAACTTGCTTCTTTTCGTCGTGGGTAAGCGTAACACTTTCACCTGTAGTGCCAAGTGCAACCAAATACTCAACACCACCGCTAATCGCGTGGTCTACAATATTGCCCAAAGCATTAAAGTCAACACTAAAATCTTTTTTAAATGGGGTAATTAATGCTACGCCTGTACCTTTCATGCTTAATTAGTTTATGTAACAAAGGTAAGGGAAGAAATACGATTATTAATCAAGTAACAAAAGAGAAAATAAGTATTGGTTCAAACCGAAATGGCTTAAAGATTTGCTTTCCAAATAATTTTGGTGCCGTATTCACCCCAATCTTTTATGGCTTTTGAAAGTTCCTCATTATATAGTTTAAAAGTAACCTTTTTCGATTTGGTTTTAGGCATTACAAAAGCAGTTTCGGGCAACAATTGCGTTTCTACTTTGGTGGCAAAATAGTTAGTGTTTAGTCGGGGCAATACTATTCCCAATATCATACCCGGCAAGCCAGTAAACGATTCTGGTCCGCCCGAAACTGGAATTTCATCTGTGTAAAATGCAATTACATAAATAGAATCCATTAAGATAGTACTTGCTTTTCTACAGTTATAACCAGCTATGGTTCTAAATTCATTGTGCATCTTCCATTGGTATATTGGAATACTATCTTCAATTTTATAATTGGCATCATAAATTATTTTTTCACAAGTAATTTGCTTGGTTTCAAAATCCGTTTTTACGGTATTCGCTGCTGCTACTTTCATCCAAGTAAACATCGGATTTTCATCTTCAAGCGTAACCTTATAGAAAGTTTGTTTGGTTTGAAAACTCAGCTGAAAAACATCTGTTTTGTATTTAGGCATTTGTTTCAAACGGGCTTCTGTCCAGCTATTTTGTTCGGTAAAATACTTGTGCATATTTTCTTTGCGTTCATAGGTGATGGTACCCGAAAGCGCTAAGTTTTGTGCCAAGGATTTGCCAATTGATAATCCTGCAATAATGATTAGTAGAAGGAAAAACCTTCCAATAATATGTTTAATTCTTTGCTCCATTGGTAAAGTTATAAGTTAAGCTAAACATAAAATAACGTCTCAATACAATATAAGTATTTTCATTGATGTAATTGCTGCTTGCATTTCTGTTAAAGCCTATGTTTTGGTTCAATAAATCTTCTACACCCACCTTTGCCAAAAGGCTTTCATCCTTTAAAAATTTTCTGCTAATAAATGCACTTACAATTAAGTTATTGGTGTTTGTACTGAATACTTCGGTTTGTTGTCTGATATTATAAGTTGCATCAATAAACCACTCAAACCTTTTTGGCAAATAAACGCTTGTGCTTCCATAAAGTGCATAGGTAAAATATTGAGTAATAACATCTGGCCTCAAAGTGGTAGTAGATCTAAAATAATTAATGCTTGGACTAAAATTAAAATCATATTTTTCTTCTTTGCCATAATTAAAAGTGATATCGTAAGGAATGTTGGTATTGATATTTGTATTGGCCTGACTATTGATAAAATTTGAATTTTTACTAAAGTTAGGATTCAAGCTTTGATTCACGTTTAAGTTCAATGATTTTATTTTAAAGTAGTAATACATATAACCACCTATACTTTGGTTGCCATCAACATTTACTGTTTTAAAAATTCTCCTGCCTTGGTTATCTACCTCATCAAAATTTGCAAAATCATTGAAGGTATAACTGTAATTTAAACTCAAATACATGCCTCTACCTTGTATGGGTTTGTTACTATTGAAAGTTATACTAACATCATTGTCAAAGTTCTGACCCAAAGCGGGGTTACCTTTGTAAATCACTAATGGATTACTTAAGTCCTGAATTGGATTTATTTGTTGTAAGCTTGGTTGACGGGTTGAACCGTTGTAAGAAAGCCTAAAATTTTTGGTTGTGCTTAATTTATAGGTTAAGGCAGCTGCTGGAAAAAAGTTTAAAAAGTTTTGGTATTGTGTGGTATCTCTTATGAGGTCTTTTTGTGTTAAATTGGTATGACTCACCCTACCGCCCAATGAGGTATTGATTTTCTTGGTAATGTACCTAAAAGTAATGCCTCCTTTTTGAATTCCTATATTGTAATTTAAATCATTACTCAAAGAATCTACTCTATTTACATAAGCACCAGCAACATTTTTATTGTAGGTGTTGATCAATGATTTGTTTAAGGTAAGGTGGTAATCATAATCTGCAATGAGCGACCAAGTTTTGTTCAAAGGCTCTGTATAGGTGGTTCTTGCGCCAAAATTATTTCCATTTTCTTCCATCAATTTGAGCTGATCCAAATTTTGTTCGCTATTGATGGTTGAATTGGTATCTCCATTGTAATAAGTAGTTTTTGAAAGCAAATTACCATCGCTCGAATTTTGGTTAATCTTTTGGTCGAATTGAAATGAAAATGACCGGCCTTTTTTATTGAATTTTTTATTGTAATTGATAGAATAATTGCCAGAGGTTCGCTCGCCTTTGTTGGTATTTTCTCTTTGGTTGCTATTAACTATTTGGGATAAGCCGTTGTAATTTTTTGATTCAAATATGTTTTGATTTTTGAAGTTTGTTTGCGTAAGATTTGCCTTAATTACCAATGTGCTCAAGGAGTCAAGCTTAATATCTGCTTTTCCATTGATGGTGTTTGCCGATTTAAAGTTATTGAGTTTGTTAATTTGATTATTGAAATACATGGTATCAGGCAAAATGTATTGGGTGTAGTTCTTATCGGCTCCTTGGGTATTGGTTTCTTTGTGTGTTGCCGTTAAGTTAAAACCAAGTTTATCCTTTAAAACCTTATCTCCATAGAAGGCTCCAATGTATTTGGTTTGCGGAATGCCATTGCCATTATACTCGTTAGGATCCGATTCAAAAAAGGAATACATATAACCACTGGCCTCATCATATTCAACATTGCTGCCTCCCATGTACTTTTCTCTATCCTCCCAATTTAAGCCAGTTTTATTGGTATTGCTTATGGTAGAGAAAGCAGACAATTTTCTTTTGTCCTTAAAGTTATTGTACATGGCTTCCCCCTCATACCTGTTTTCGGTTCCATAATTGGTTGAAACACCTTCTATTTTACTATCGTTTTTTGTGCCAACTCCAGAACCAACTTTACCAAAATAGCCTTTTTTGGCGTCCTCTTTTAAGGTTAAATTAATGGTCTTTTCCTTTGTGCCATCATCAATTCCTGTTTGAATGGTTTGGGCACTTTTTTGGTCGAACACCTGAATGGTTTCTACTTTTTCTGCTTTTAAATTCCTTGTTGCCACGGTTGGGTCGTTACCAAAAAACTCCTCACCATCTACCAAAACCTTTTTTACCTCTTCTCCTTGTGCCGTTATTTTGCCACTTTTGTCAACCTGAATGCCTGGGAGTTTTTTAAGCAGGTCTTCCACATTCGAATTTTTGTTGGTTAAAAATGAATCTACTAAAAATTCTGTGGTATCGCCCCTTAATCTGATGGCCATACGGTCTTTAATCAATACCTCCTTCAATAAGTTTTCCTTTGAAATTAATATGATACTCCCAAGATTTTTTTGCTCATTATCTTTCAGCACAATTTTTTCTTCATAATCTGCATAGGAAGGTCTGGTAATCCTCAAGCTATAAGTATCTGCTGGTAATAGCTCAAGATTGAACTCACTTTTTTGGTTAGTAAATTGGGTTCGAACCAATACCGAATCTTTTTTAATTAACGAAATACTTGAATAAGCCATAGGCTTGTAATTCACGGTATCTGAGAGGGTGCCAAATATTCTACCTGTTTGCCCAAATAGGTTCAAACCCACAAACAACAATAGGTTGAATAGAAGTAATTTTTTTATCATTGGTCTCAAAAATGCAAAAGGTTAACGATAATATTTTCTTAATTCGTATAAAAGGTAATTTTTTTCCTTTAAGGGTTATTTGCTATTTATCTCTTTGCTATTGGCAATTGGCATTATTTTGCTAATTTCGCGTGTATTCATGGACAAGAAAAAAGAGTGGTTTGCAGATTGGTTTGATTCTCCTTATTACCATATTTTGTATGGGAATAGAGACATGCAAGAGGCAGAGTTTTTTCTCAAAAATCTCATTACTCGGTTTGATCCAAAGCCTGATGGAAAAATAATTGATTTAGCTTGTGGAAAAGGTCGCCACAGTATTTACCTCAATTCTTTGGGTTTTGATGTAACGGGTGTTGATTTATCTGAACACAGCATTTTAGCCGCCAAACCTTTCGAAAATAGCAAGCTTCATTTTGAGGTAAGTGATTTAAGAGCACTTAATTTAAACCATAAGTTTGATATAGCCCTTAATCTTTTTACCAGTTTTGCCTATTTTGATGATTTGGAAACCGACGAAAAAGTACTGTTACAAATTAAAAATATCTTAAAGCCAAATGGTTATTTGCTCATTGATTTTTTTAATTCGGCTAAAGTTGTGGCCTCTTTGATACCTTATGAAATGAAAGAAAAAGAAGGTATTAGGTTTGATATTATTAAGAAAATTGAGAACAATAAAATTGTGAAATCAATTGAGTTTTCCAATAATAATACTTGTTATAAATTCCAAGAAAAGGTTCAGGCTTTGTCATTAACCGATTTTGAAGCATTGTTTGCTAAAACCGGGTTTACACTGATTGAAAAATTTGGTGCTTATGATTTGTCGCCTTATAACCCTTTAACCAGTGATCGTTTGATCCTAATAGTTCAAAAGTCAGATGCTAGATAGTTTATTAGAAATTGATAGGCAGGCATTTCTTTTTGTCAATAATGGATTGGCTAATTCTTTTTTTGATATGATTTGTCCATACATTAGAAAGCAGGAGGTATGGTATCCGTTTTATTTATTGTTTGTATTGTTTGTTATTAAAACCTACAAAAAAGA
>Ga0209443_1000612_pt1 | contig 23884 bp, 26 predicted proteins | sample LauGreBMM110DCMD_2_FD_187571 | JGI IMG/M metagenome (GOLD analysis project Ga0209443, IMG submission 187571) | Freshwater lake microbial communities from Lake Michigan, USA - Su13.BD.MM110.DCMD (SPAdes) (version 2) | ecosystem: Environmental > Aquatic > Freshwater > Lake | place: Lake Michigan... | reverse complement strand
GTAGATTTAAAAATGCTAGAATCTGGAATTTATGTACTTAGAATTTCAGGGGAAGATTTAAATTACTCTCAAAAAATTATTAAGAACTAAATTATTCACTATAATACTAACAAAAAATCCAATCATTTCGGTGATTGGATTTTTTTTATGATAAAATTGAAATCAAACTTTCGACATCTATTTTGCAATAGCTGTGCAATTCTTCGATTGTTCCGTGTTCGATAAATTCATCGGGGATTCCCAAATTTAGTATTGGATTTGGATAATTATTTTGTGATGCAAATTCAAGAATAGCAGTTCCAAAACCTCCTTTGATTACGCCGTCTTCAATGGTAATTATTTTTTCAAATTCATTGAAAATAGTATGCAATGCCTTTTCGTCTAATGGTTTTACAAAAGCAAAATCATAATGCGCAATTGTTTCCGAATTATTTATTTTGGCTAATGCCAATGTAACTTTGTTTCCAATTGTACCATTTGATAAAACAGCGGTAATTGTTCCTTCTTTAAGATAATTGGCTTTCCCAATTTCAATTTTTTTGTAGGGCATTTGCCAATCTACAATTTCCCCACGACCTCTTGGATATCGAATAGCAATTGGATTATTCAATCCCAATTGAGCGGTATATAATATATTTCTCAATGCAATTTCATTCATTGGCGAATACACAATCATATTGGGAATACATCTTAAATAAGCCAAATCAAAAACGCCGTGGTGCGTTGCTCCATCTTCGCCAACCAATCCTGCTCTGTCTAAACAGAAAATAACGGGGAGGTTTTGTAGTGCCACATCATGAATCACTTGGTCATACGCTCGTTGTAAAAAAGTAGAATAGATGTTGCAAAAAACTACCATTCCTTGCGTAGCCATTCCTGCGGAAAGTGTAACGGCGTGTTGTTCGGCAATTCCCACATCAAAAGCACGGGTTGGAAACACATCCATCATAAATTTTAAGGAACTTCCTGATGGCATTGCCGGTGTAATTCCAATTATTTTTTCATTGGATTTTGCCAAATCTAAAAGAGTTAACCCAAAAACATCTTGGTATTTTGGAGGCAAATGCTGTTCCGATTTCGGGATGATATCTCCTGTATTTGCATCAAATTTTCCAGGCGCATGATATTGCACTTGGTTGTCTTCGGCTTGTTGAAGTCCCTTTCCTTTTGTGGTAATTATGTGAAGGAACTTAGGCCCTTTTATTTTTTGTAATCGTTTTAATTCTTTTAGAACCGCAAAAATATCGTGCCCATCAATTGGTCCAGAATAATCAAAATTCAAGGACTTAATCATATTATTTTGCCTTGGATTTTTTCCTTCTTTTACTGCGGTTAAATAGTTTTTCAAAGCGCCAACACTTGGATCAATCCCGATGGCGTTGTCGTTGAGAATTACCAATAAATTTGCATCGGTAACGCCAGCATGATTCAATCCTTCAAAAGCCATTCCCGATGCAATTGATGCATCGCCAATTACAGCAATGTGCTGTTTTTTGAAATCGCCTTTCAAATTCGAGGCAATTGCCATTCCTAAAGCTGCCGATATTGAAGTAGAAGAATGTCCAACGCCAAAAGTATCATAATTGCTTTCGCTTCGTTTTGGGAATCCTGATATTCCGTTACGCTGTCGGTTGGTATAAAAATTCTCTCGTCTTCCCGTGAGTATTTTATGTCCATAAGCTTGGTGTCCAACATCCCAAACCAATAAATCATTTGGAGTGTCAAAGATATAATGCAAGGCAATTGTGAGTTCTACAACGCCTAAACTTGCGCCCAAATGTCCTTCTTTTACGGCTACAATATCAATAATAAATTCCCGTAATTCTTGCGCCAATTGAGGAAGTTGTCCTTCATCAAGAAGCCGTAAATCGGTTGGAGAATTGATATGTTGAAGTAAATTGTTTGACATAATGCAAATGTACGATTTGAAATTGTATTTTTGTTCTTAACTTAAAAATTCCCTTTTGGGGTTAGTGCGCTTATGGAAAATCCTTTCAACGACAAATATTTTATGAAAAGAGCTTTGCAGGAAGCAGAATTGGCTTTTGAAAAAGGTGAAATTCCTGTGGGTGCTTTAATTGTAATTGATAATAAAATCATTGCAAGAACACATAATCTCACCGAATTATTAATTGATGTAACTGCCCACGCCGAAATGCAAGCCATAACTTCGGCGGAAAATTTCCTTGGCGGAAAATACCTAACGGGTTGCACGTTGTATGTTACTTTAGAACCTTGCCAAATGTGTGCCGGTGCTTTGTATTGGAGTCAGATTTCAAAAATTGTTTTTGGCGCAAGTGATGAAAATCGTGGTTTTGAGAAAATGGGAACGCAATTGCATCCTAAAACTACTGTTGTTCGTGGTGTTTTGGCGGATGAAGCTTCGGAATTGATGAAGCGATTTTTTGCTGGGAAAAGGAAATGATTTATAAATTATTGAAATAGCTTCTCTTCTATTTTTTGAAAATTATCTTTTTGAAAATTTACTATCTTCCTTTCTTTAATTACAAATATTGACTCACAATTCGCATAAAGTATTTCTAATATATGTGAGGAAATTAATATGATACTGCTTTTACTTTTTTCCTTTAAATACTGTACCAAAATATAATTTGACTCTAAATCCAAACCATTAAAGGGTTCGTCTAAGATATAAATGGGATAATCATTTTGAAAAACTGCATTCAGATATGTTTTCTTTTTCATTCCTGTAGAGAAATTTTTTATTAACTGGTTTTCAGTAACATCAAATAGCATTTTGGAATTATTAGAAGTACTTGAGGTTAATTCTCTATAAAAATCATAAAATTCAGCTGCAGTTAATTCTTCGTATAAAGCTGGTTCTGTTGGACACCAAGCTATTTTTTGAATTTTTAAAGGGTCCTTCTCGAAACTAATTTTTCCTTCAAATGGCGTCAAAGATAACATACATTTGAAAAGTGTCGTTTTTCCTTCTCCATTTTTCCCAACAATACCATAAATCCCATTTTGTTGGATTGTAATGGTAGTGTTTTCGAAAATAATCTGGCTGCCAAACTCTTTTTTGGAAATTGAAATATCAAGCATTTTGAATTTTATTTAAGTTTTTAATAGCTTTAATGTATATAAATGGAATTAAAAGTAAGGGAAACCCATAAATTATATTTCCCAGAAAGAGTGTAAAAAAAATAGAATGAACAATCTTTCTCTCGAAAAAAGCATATTTAAAAATCAGATTTAACATCGGGAAAAAAAGCAATGTTGGGATTAACGCTAATAAAAACCACTTTTGAAGTACTACAAATAAAAGTACCAAAAGAATTCCTAAATAAATACAATTGAAACATACCGCTTTATATTGTTGAAACAAATAGTTTTTCCCAATATAACAACTGGCTTTTATGTGTATCAATTCTTCTCTTTCAAATGACGGAATGCAAGCAATTACAGCAAAGAAAACCAATACGGCATAATATAAATTTTCGTTATTATACTGGAAGCCCATATATGCAAAAAGGAAAATTAAAGGGAAAAAGAATAATAATCTGTTTTTTCGGAATGAAACTGCCCAAAATGGGTCAAACATTTTAAATGGATACCGAAACGGTTTCTGGCTTATTTTAGGAATTCTACTTATTAAAAGTAGAAAAATAAATAGAAAAACTACCGCAATAAATTTCTGATTAATTAGTAACAACACCAAAATTGGAAAGGAATATATACTGTACTCCAGAAAGAAAATTGTATTGAAATTTGAATTTAATTTCAATAATTCAATGTCTTTTCGGTTGAAATGAAGTCTTGCAATGTCAAATATAAATAAAAGTGAGAAATTCGCATATTGGCTATAATTTTTATTACCTAAATAAAGTAAAACTCCAATTCCTGTTAAAAGCAAAGAAATAGCCAGATAGTCTTCTTTTCCAAATAACTTCCGAAATCGAATACGAATTAAGTAAGTAAGTATAGCAATCATTGCTTGGATTTATATTGACAAATATAGTTTAAAACAACAAATAAAATGAGTTCCCCTGAGATAAAATAACATTGAAACATCAAATGCAATAAACCCGATGGAAGGGAAAATCCCGAGCTTTTTAGGGAGGATTTAGAATGAAAGCTAGACACAAGCGAAACGAACTGGCGAAGCGAAAGCCCTAAAAAATTAATGTCTTATTTATAATCTTGCATAAGATACACGTATAGGTTGCGAACTTCACTCCCGCTGCGGTATTGCTTAATTATTCTTGGCTTATTTATTTTCTCGAATTGTGATGTGTATATAAGATTGGGGTCGCTATAATTATTAGAAACGGTAATAAAATAAGCATCATCTCCTTTTTGGAGCGGTTTTCGGTATTGGTTCAACCAATGATAAGTGTGAATATCTTCTAGCTTCCCTATTGCGACAAAATCCATTTTCAGTGGTTGCGCTATATAATTGTCTATATGGGCGGCTGGAAACCATTTATTATTAACGATAAAATTGGTTTTGGTTTGAGCGGTTGCTATATCACTTTGATGTATTTTTTCAAATTCTGTTTTGAAGTAATTCCAGTCGTACATATCCAAAGTGGCATCTTTTCCTCCTAAAGTTATTGCTGTTTTATCTCCCAAAGTACCTGGGTAAAAACGAATTACGAGTATACCTAAAAAACTAATAACGGTTATTAAGTACAAACTATATGGGATTAGTTTTTGCAATTTTGTTTTTGCATCCGATAGATAACAAGAAGTAAGTATAATGAGCGTTGTGTATCCTGGCCCTGACCAATGTGGCAAGGTTTCTCGGAACAATGAAATGAAAAGTAGTCCTCCAATAAGCGGTAAACTCAAAAATAGTAATATTCGAATGTGGGGAACGGCAATAGCGATTTTGTTTTTCCAGCATGCTATCAAACTACAAACGATTAGAAAATAATTAATGGGATTGTTGTAGAGCATTCCTCCAAAAAATTCCCTTATAAAACTATTAAAATTAATGGCACTATTGATTGCTACTCGTTTGCTATGAAAACTATAAGTGATAAAATTATTATCGATATTCCAAAATAATATGGGAGAAATGATGGCGGCCGTTATAAGAATAGCAACGTAAAAGTAGCCGTTCGTAAGTGTTTTTCGGTCGAAAAGCAAAACATATAAACCATAGCCAAACCATAGAAAAACGCCATGTACCTTGCTCATGATACAAAACCCAGTGCATAATCCAAACAGTAATAAATAATATTTCTTTGGTAAAGATTTATTTTCAGGATGGACAATATTTATCAAGAAATAAATGCTTCCCATCCAAAAAAATAGTTGAGGCGCATCTGGAAGTATAAAAACTCCCGCAATAATACTGGAGTAAATGGATGCGGAATAAAGAACAGCTGCTATTATTCCGCTTTTTTCGTCTTTTATTTTTTTTGCAATCGCATAAATAAAATAGGTGTTTACGGCAGCTAAAAGAATTGGACCAAGCCGAATGAAAAAGTCGGAAGTTAAAGTTAAATTTAGACTCGTCAACTTTATTAATAAAGCCACAAAAGGAGGATGGTCAAAATAATTCCATTGCAGATGCCGCGCATATGTTATGTAATACACTTCATCGTTCCCTAAATCGATTGTGAGTGCAATAATAAAGCGAATGATGGTTGCAACTAAAATTAGGCTTGCAATTTTATTTTTTAAAAACATAGTTAGACTTTGAAAGTGTAAAAACTATTAGCCCCAAAATTCCAGAAAAACACAATTAAGGTTACAAGGAATTTGCAAACATAAAAATTTATTTCAGTCTTTTTTTGAAGTAAATAAAGAAATAAAGTATTTAATCCAAAACCAATTATTGCAATTATAAGAAAACTAATAAATTGATTAACAATGTTTGGATTATGATTTTTAAATGTAAAATACCGATTTAGAAAGTAATTGTTGGTTGCCCCAAATAAAAAGCCAATACTGTTTGCAAGATATTTGTTGCTTTTTAATTTTTCTTTGCAAATCCAAGTGATGCCAAAATCAATAATTAAACCAGAAAAACCAACAAATCCAAACTTTACAAAGCGAATAAAATCCATCCGTTAGTTATTAAAAGAAGGTTTTGGAACGTAGGTGTTGTGTCGTTTCCATTTTTTTATTATTTTTCTTATCAAAATAGTCTTTGTAATTTTTTTTGCCCAGACTGCTGAAAATGAACCAAATAAAACGCCTATAATCGCTCCAAAGATTACATCTATCAAGAAATGATGCCCTAAATAAATTCTGGAGTATCCTACTGCAATACTCAAAATAATCATTAAAAAGCAAATATATTTTTGTCTGAAATAGTTTGCAATCACGGTTGCTAAAGCAAAAATGGAAGCGGTGTGTCCGGAGGGAAAGCTATTGTAGCCAACCCTACTATTAACAAAAGTTTCTAAATAATACTTGTAATGATGAATTTCAAAATAGGTTAATGGTCTGGGAGTTGAAATATAATTTTTGAGTAGTTGTGAAAAAATTCCAGAACTAATATAGGATAATAAAATTATAAATGCTAGTTTTTTGTTTTTTTTAGAAAACAATAACAAATAGAGAGAAAGTAGTATAATGAACCAACCATCGCCAAAAAGAGTAATTCCTTCAAATAATTGGGTAAGTACTTTTGTGTGAATTTGATTGAGCCATATAAAACCCTGGCTATGAGAAAAAATGCAGGATAATATAATAAGAGCTATAAATAGTAAACTATTTATGGTGTAAAAAAACAGATTTTGATGTATGATTTTAATAGTAGAATTCATAAATTACATAAAATAATAAACTCTATAAATTTAGGTTGTATGTGTTTTTTTAATGTAAATTGAATTTTATCAAAACAAAATCAAATGGTTAAAAAACCGTTACGTGATACTTTTTTATGTTAATTTTCATGTTTTTTAACCACAAAAAAAAACCGCCAATCTCACGAAAGGCGGTTTTTTAAATTAGTCTTTTATAGCATTTCCTTTTTTATCGAAGAAATGATATTCAAAGTACGTGTAAGCGTCACGCGGTATTATTTTTACCCATTTTTTATATTCAAAAAACCATTTTGAACGAATGGATGGGAATCCTTTTGTAAGGTATGCGCCTACGAATGGGTGTACGTTAAGTACTACATTTGCTTGCGTTTTTACGATTCTATCAAGGTCAGAAATAATTCTGTCGATAATTAAAATTGGAGCTTCAATATCCCCTTTGTCATTATTGGGATCTTCTTCTCTGGTTTCAATATTTACTTCTGGTCTTACTCTTTGTCTTGTTATTTGGACTAATCCAAATTTACTCGGAGGCAATATTTTGTGTTTTGCTTTGTCATCACTCATTTCTTCTCTCAAGAAATCGTACAACACTTTTCTGTTTTCAGGATTAGACAAGTCGATAAAATCTACTACAATAATTCCGCCCATATCACGAAGGCGTAATTGTCTTGCGATTTCTGCGGCTGCTATCATATTGACTTCCATGGCTGTATCTTCTTGGTTAGAAGACTTATTAGAACGGTTTCCGCTGTTCACATCAATAACGTGAAGTGCTTCTGTGTGTTCAATAATAAGATAAGCTCCTTTGCTCATCGATACATTTTTACCAAATGAAGTTTTGATTTGTCTCTCTATGTTGTATTTCTCGAAAATGGGAGTGTCATTAGATTGATAAAACTTAACAATTGATGTTTTTGAAGGTGCTATTTCTTGCAAATAGTCCCTGGTTTCGTTATACAACTCTTCATCATCTATATGAATTCCACTGAAGGAATCATTGAAAACGTCTCTTAAAATTGAAGAAGCTCTGTTGAGCTCTCCTAAAATCTTGGACGGATGATGCGCGGTTGGTAATTTTTTACACATTGCAGTCCATCTGCCTAGCAGGTTCTGCAAATCTTTTTCTAATTCGGCTGTATTTTTGCCTTCGGCTACTGTTCTCACAATAACTCCAAATCCTTTTGGTTTGATGGATTGTACCAATCGTTTTAGACGATCTTTTTCTCCTTTTATTTCTATTTTTTGTGAAACAGAAACTCGGTCAGAGAAAGGAACGAGAACAATAAATCTACCGGCAAGAGAAAGCTCTGAGCTAATTCTTGGTCCTTTTGTAGAGATAGGTTCTTTAACGACTTGTACTAAAATTGACTGGTTTGGGCTTAAAATATTTAAGACCGTTCCATCTTTATCAATTTCTTTTTCAAACTGAAAGTTTTTAAGGTTGAAATCCTTTATTTTACCTGCGCTTACAAGCTTTATGAATTTCAGTTGGGAAGCAAGATTAGGTCCCAAATCGTGATAATGTAAAAAGGCGTCCTTATCGTGGCCTACATTTACAAAAGCAGCGTTGAGTCCGGCAACTGGTTTTCTTATTTTGGCAATAAAAATATCGCCAACTTGGAAGTTGCTTTTTTCTTCTTCTTTGTGTAATTCAATTAGTTTTCCATCTTTTAATAAAGCAAAATCTACGGCTTCGGAACTAGATCTGATGATTAATTCTTTATTCACACTGTAAATTTTTATCCCAACAATGAGTTGTCGGTTGTCGGTTGTTGGTTGTTGGAAAATCCATCAACTATCAACTATCAACCATCAACTTTTCAGTAAGGATGGATTAAACAATATTTTAACAGGTATTGAACCCGGGGAAAATTAGTTTACAGTTTACAGTATTATGTTTGCAGCTAACTGGACACTAAATACTGAATACTGATTACTAACTTTCAATTTCAATGAACTTGGGTATTCTAAATTAGAAAAAGTAGTGTTAAACTACTTTTTCTTCTTGTGACGGTTAGCTCTCGCTCTTTTTTTACGTTTGTGAGTCGCTACCTTATGTCTCTTTCTTTTTTTACCGCTTGGCATATGTTTAAGATTTTATTAATTAATAAATTATTTTGTTTCGTTATTTATTTTAACTCCTTCTACAAAAACTTTCGCTGGTTTGAATGCAGGAATGTTATGTGCAGGAATTTTAATAGTTGTGTTTTTTGAGATATTACGACCCGTTTTTTCGGCTCTAGTTTTAATAATAAAACTTCCAAATCCTCTTAAGTAAACATTGTCCCCAGTTTCTAAAGAGTTTTTTACCTCTTCCATAAATGTTTCAACTGTTGCTTGAACATCACCTTTTTCAAGACCTAGTCTTTCTGAAATCTTTGCTACGATATCTGCTTTCGTCATTTTCTTTCTAATTAATAAAGTTGTACTGTTTTTTGAGGTTGCAAATATATGAATTAAAAAAAGAATTATTCAAGCATAAACAATTAAAATTTAATAACATAAAAAATTACTTTTGTAGTCAAATAATTCAACATGTTTTTTTCTAACTCATTAATCCAATGGTATTTAAATAACAAACGTGATTTGCCTTGGCGAAATACGCAAAATCCATATTTAATATGGTTGTCAGAAATCATGCTTCAACAGACAAGAGTTGCTCAGGGATTGCCGTATTATCTAGCTTTCACAAATGCTTTTCCTACTGTTTTTGACTTGGCAAATGCTTCAGAAGAACAGGTTTTAAAGCTTTGGCAAGGATTAGGATATTACTCAAGAGCTCGAAACTTGCATAAAACTGCGCAATTTATAGCTTCAGAATTAAAAGGAGAATTTCCTGACAATAATAAAGAGTTATTGAAATTGAAAGGAATTGGAGATTATACTGCCGCCGCAATTGCTTCATTTGCTTATAATGAAGCGGTTCCAGTTGTTGATGGAAATGTATTTCGAGTACTGTCCCGCTATTTTGATCTTGAAACCGATATATCATTGGCTAAAGCCAAAAAAGAATTTGCTGCTTTAGCTTATGAATTAATGCCTAAAAACGACCCTGCCAATTTCAATCAAGCCATTATGGAATTTGGAGCTTTGCAGTGTGTCCCGAAAAATCCAAATTGCGAAATTTGTATTTTTAATTCCAGTTGCGCTGCTTTACAAAAGAAAAAGATTCATTTATTGCCTTTTAAATCGAAAAAAATCAAAGTTAGTTTTCGGTTTTTTAATTACTTAGTGCTTGAAGATATTGTTTTAAATACCATTATCCAAAAAAGAGCTCAAAAAGGAATTTGGCACAATTTATATGAATTTCCATTAATTGAAACAGAAGTCGAAGTTAATTTTGATGTAATTTCCGATTTAATTCTAGATAAATACAAAGGAGAATATGACATTAGTGCTATTTCAGATTTGAGTTTAAAAAATCAAATTCACAAACTCTCTCACCAACATCTGAATATTAAATTTTGGAAAGTAATCGTAAAGGGGTCAATTAATGGCGGAATAACAACTCAAATGTTAAAAACCTTTCCTTTCCCAATAGTGATTTTTAATTTTATAGAAAAGGAATATAGTGTTTTAAATTAAAATAGTGTACTTTTGACTTTACTAAATTTTTTTTATAACAAGATGAACGGAACAATAAACAAAGTTATGCTAATTGGCTATCTTGGCGATGATGTGAAAATGCATTACTTCGATGGAGGTAATTGTATCGGTAGATTTCCTTTGGCTACAAACGAAACATACATAAACAAAACTACAAACGAAAAAATTAATACTACTGAATGGCACAACTTAGTTGTACGTAATAAAGCAGCAGAAATTTGCGAAAAGTACTTATCAAAGGGAGATAAAATTTATGTTGAAGGTAGAATAAAATCGCGCCAATGGCAAACAGAGGAAGGATCTACAAAATATACTACTGAAATTCAAGTAACAGAATTTACTTTTTTATCAACAAAAAAAGAGACTGAGCCTTTTAAACCAACAAGTTCTGAAGCGGCACCGGGTCTTACAGAAAACGATATGCCGTTTTAATTGTTTAACTAATTTGTTTTAATTTGGACACGGAACCTCCCAGTTTCATTGCTATTTTTCAAAATTTAGATACTAATTTGCTGTTTGGCTTTATTGGCATTTTCGTTTTGCTTTTTATATCAGCGTTGCTTTCTGGTGCAGAAGTCGCTTTTTTCTCTTTATCAACTAAAGATTTAGATGAGGTTTCAAAAGATGATTTGTCCAAGGGCAATTTAATTATTTTATTGTTAGAAAAACCTAAAAAATTATTAGCTACATTACTTGTGGCTAATAATTTTATAAATATCGGCGTAGTAATATTGTTCTCCTATATAGGTAGCGATTTGTTTTCGTCTGTTTCCTCTCCTTTATTAAAATTTATTTTAGAAGTAATCGTGGTTACTTTTTTAATATTGCTGTTTGGCGAAGTTCTGCCCAAAGTGTATGCCAACAGGAACAATCTGAAATTTGCTAAATTCATTGCGCAACCTCTTTATATTTTAGATAAATTGCTATCGCCGGTTAGTTTGCCAATGCGAGCAATAACCATTTATTTGCACGAAAAATTAGGAAAGCAAAAATCGAATTTCTCTGTTGATCAACTTTCTCAAGCTTTAGAATTAACATCTTCTGAAGGCACTTCTCACGGTGAACAGAAAATATTAGAAGGAATTGTGTCGTTTGGAAATACAGATACTAAACAAGTAATGAGCCCGAGAATTGATATTTTTGCAATTGAAATTAATGAAACTTTTGCAGAATTAATGCCTAAAATTATCGAAAAAGGCTACTCCCGAATTCCTGTTTATAATGACAGCATCGACCACATTGAAGGTGTATTATTTATTAAAGATTTAATCCCTTATATTAACAATAAAGAATTTGATTGGAAAACATTGCTTCGAGCGCCATTTTTTGTTCCTGAAAATAAAAAATTAGATGATTTATTGAAGGATTTTCAAAGCATGAAAAACCATTTGGCCATTGTAGTTGATGAATATGGGGGAACATCGGGATTGGTTTCTCTTGAAGATGTAATCGAAGAAATTGTTGGAGACATTAGCGATGAGTTTGACGACGACGATTTGAGTTTTTCTCAAATTGATGCTAAAAATTTCATTTTCGAAGGAAAAATAAACCTAAAAGATTTTTATAGAATCATTGATGTTGACGAAACGCTTTTTGAAGGCCGGAAAGGGGAGGCTGAAACTTTGGCAGGATTCCTTTTAGAAATACTTGGAAATTTTCCGAAAAAAGGACATAAATTAACTTTTGGGAATTGTAACTTTATTATTGAAACGGTTGACAAAAAAAGAATAAAACAAATTAAGCTATCCATTAAATAATTATAAATGCTCAAAAAAAATAATCTCTCAGCACTTCTAATAACTGTATCGCTTGTATTTATTAGTTGCAAAAACGAATCGATTCCAAAGCCTTCAAGTTATTTGCGTTTGGACTATCCTGTTGCGGAATATGCTCACTTTGAAAATGATTGTCAGTATACTTTTGATATAAATTCAAATGCAATAATCACCGAAAAAGGCGATTGCAATTTTGAAATTACCTATCCAAAAATGAAAGCCACAATTTATTTAACTTATAAACCCGTGAACAATAATATTAATCTATTACTTCGTGACGCTCAAAAATTGACGTATGAGCACGTGATTAAAGCAGATGATATTTTGGAACAGCCGTATTTAAATCCTACACATAAGGTGTTTGGAATGTTTTATCAAGTAGATGGAAATGCGGCTACAAACACTCAGTTCTATGTTACCGATAGCAGCAAGAACTTCGTTGCTGGATCCGTATATTTTTATGCAAAACCCAACTTTGATTCCATAATGCCAGCGGCAAGTTATATCAAAAATGATGTGCAAAATTTAATTGAAAGTTTGCGCTGGAAAAATAAATAATCTTCTATTTCAAAGAATATAATTTAGAAACGTACTTACCAATTACGTCAAATTCAAGATTAATTTTGGTTCCAACCTTAAAATTTTTGAAATTCGTATGCTCATAAGTATACGGAATAATTGCAACGCTAAATTCATTTTTCAAAGAATTTACAACCGTTAAACTCACTCCATTTATCGTAATTGAACCCTTTTCTATGGTTAAATTATTTAAAATAGGGTCATATTCAAAAGTGAAATACCAACTTCCATTCGCTTCTTTTATAGATTTGCAAATTCCCGTTTGATCGACATGACCTTGAACAATATGTCCGTCAAGGCGATCTCCCAATTTCATGGCGCGTTCAAGATTTACAAAATCCCCATTTTCCCAATCCGAAAGATTTGTTTTATCTATAGTTTCTTGAATTGCTGTTACGGTATATTCGTTTTTATTAATGGCAATTACAGTCAAACACACGCCATTGTGAGCAACGCTTTGGTCAATTTTTAATTCATCTGTAACGGACGAGGCTATTGTTATATGAACGTTTCCGCCATCTTTATGAAGTGCTTTAATCTCGCCGAGGGTTTCTATTATTCCTGTAAACATTTCTTATTTTATTTTACTAAATTTGCACTTCAAAATTAGCAATAAATAACGTGTAGTCATGATAAAAAAAGCAGAAAATATAATCGTGGGAATTTCGATTGGAGATTTAAACGGTATTGGAAGCGAAGTGGTGCTAAAAACATTTGAAGATTCTCGAATGTTAGAATTTTGTACGCCCGTTATTTTTGCCAATGTGAAAATAATTTCTTTCGTCAAAAAAACCTTTGAATCTACTTCGGCAATTCATGGAATTGATACATTGGAACAAATTGTTGTTGGAAAAATCAATGTTTTAAATGTTTGGAGAGAAAATGTAGATTTGAATTTTGGTGTTAATGATGATGCAGTAGGAAAATATGCCATAAAATCATTTGTAACTGCAACAAAAGCATTGAAAGAAGGTAAAATTGATGTTTTAGTTACGGCACCAATAAATAAATATAATATCCAATCCGACGAATTTAAATTTCCTGGACATACCGATTATTTAAACCAAGAATTAGAAGGAAATGCGTTGATGTTTATGGTTCAAGATACGCTTAGAGTTGGGCTTTTAACCGATCATATTCCTGTGAACGATGTTGCCTCTCATCTTACAGAAGATTTGATTAAGCAAAAAATAGAAACTATAAAACAGTCTTTAATTCAAGATTTCAGCATCAATAAACCTAAAATTGCTGTTTTAGGTTTGAATCCTCATGCGGGTGATGGCGGAGTTATTGGAAAAGAAGACGACACAATTCTAAAACCAGTAATAAAAAAATTATTTGAGAAAGGAACGATGGTTTTTGGCCCTTATCCGGCAGATGGTTTTTTTGGAAACAGTCAATATGAAAAGTTTGATGCCGTAATTGCTGCTTATCATGATCAGGGATTAATTCCTTTTAAAACGTTGTCTTTTGGAAATGGAGTTAATTATACTGCTGGATTAAATAAAATTAGAACCTCTCCAGATCATGGAACTGCTTATGATATTGCTGGAAAAGGAATTGCCAATCATAATTCATTCAAAGAAGCTGTTTTTTTAGCAATTGACATCTATAATTCTAGAAATCAGTATGTAGAAATCAGCAAAAAGCCACTAAAAACAAAAGAAAAGTAGTTGTAAACAAAAAAATGTTGATAACGCTTTTGATATTACTATTATTTTATATCTTTGCACCCCGAAGATTTGGGAAAAATTGTTGTTAGGATGAAAAAGTTAAATGAATTTTTAATTCCTTTTATAGGATTAAAGTTAGGAAAACATCAATTTGAATATCAAATAAATAAAGCGTTCTTTGAAAGCTTTGATTATGATGAGTTTGAAAGCGCAGACATCAAAGTAAGTGTTGTTTTTGACAAAAAAAGCACCCTATTAGAATTGAATTTCAAACACAGCGGAACAATTCATGTACCTTGTGATTTGACAAATGAAATGTTTGATTTCCCAATTAAAGGAAAACTTAAAGTAATAGTTCAATTTGGTGAAGAATATAATGATGATAATGACGAATTATTAATTTTACCTCACGGGGAACATGAAATTAATATTTCTCAAATCATATATGAAATGATTGCTTTGTCAATCCCGTTTAGAAAAGTTCATCCGGGAGTCAAAGACGGAACATTAGATTCAGAAGCCTTAAGAAAGCTAAATGAATTGAGAGTTGAAGAAGTAAAAAAAGATAATAAGAATACAGAAGAAAATATTGACCCACGTTGGGACAAATTAAAACAACTATTAACGGATAAATAATATAGTAAAATGGCGCATCCTAAGAGAAAAATCTCCAAAACCAGAAGAGACAAGAGAAGAACACATTATAAAGCAACTGTTGCCCAAATTGCAACATGTCCTATTACAGGAGAAGCACATTTATACCACAGAGCTTACTGGCATGAAGGTAAAATGTACTACAGAGGACAAGTTGTTATCGACAAGCAAGTTGCTGTTGCATAATACGTTTTAACAAATGAAAGATAAACTCTCACATGGTGAGAGTTTTTTTTGTTGGATTAAACTTTAGAGTCAAATTAACCACTCTAAATCAATTAGTTTAGAAAATATTTTGTAATTTCAACCTCTTTTTAGGAAGATAATACAAGAAGAAAAAAAGAATTCTATGAATAAAATTACAGCCGCAATTACTGCTGTCGGTGGATATGTACCTGATTTTGTGCTTTCCAATAAAATCCTTGAAACAATGGTTGATACCAATGATGAATGGATAACTTCAAGAACTGGAATCAAGGAAAGAAGAATTTTAAAAGGAGAAGGATTAGGCACTTCATTTCTTGCTATAAAAGCTGCTGAGGATTTAATAAAAAAGGGGAATATTAATCCTTTAGAAATAGACTTAGTTATAATGGCAACAGCAACTCCAGACATGTTAGTGGCGTCAACAGGTGTTTATGTTGCGTCTCAAATTGGAGCTACCAACGCATTCTCATATGATTTGCAAGCAGCCTGTTCTAGTTTTTTGTTTGGAATGTCAACCGCTTCGGCATATATAGAATCTGGAAGGTATAAAAAAGTGCTTTTAATAGGCGCCGATAAAATGTCTTCAATTATTGATTATACCGATAGAACAACTTGTATTATCTTTGGTGACGGCGCAGGTGCAGTTTTATTTGAACCAAATTTTGAAGGTCTTGGTCTTCAAGATGAAATTATGAAATCTGATGGAATTGGTAGAGATTATTTGAAAATGGATGCTGGTGGTTCAATGCTACCCCCTTCTCATGAAACGGTTACCGATAAAAAACATTTCATTTTTCAAGATGGGAAGCAAGTATATAAATATGCTGTAACAGGAATGGCTGATGTCAGTGAAAAAATAATGCAAAGAAACAATTTGACCAATGACGATGTAGATTGGTTAATAGCGCATCAAGCAAACAAAAGAATTATTGATGCCACTTCAAGCCGAATGGGTGTTGACGAAAGCAAAGTAGTAATCAATATTGAAAAATATGGAAATACTACTTCTGCAACATTGCCATTATTATTGTTTGATTTTGAGAAAAAATTTAAAAAAGGAGATAATTTAATATTTGCTGCTTTCGGTGGTGGATTCACATGGGGATCTATTTATTTGAAATGGGCATACAACAGAGAATAAAACTAACCTAAAATTAATATTATGGATTTAAAAGAAATTCAAAACCTAATCAAGTTTGTTGCAAACTCAGGAGTTGCAGAAGTAAAATTAGAAATGGATGATGTAAAAATCACCATAAGAACTACGCTTGAAGGGAACTCTCAAGAAATCACCTATTTGCAACAAGCACCCGTTGCTCAAGCAATTCCTCAGGCTACACCAGCGCAAGCTGCGGTTCCTGTAGCGGTAGCTGTGGCAGATGAAAATTCAAAATACATTACTGTAAAATCTCCGATTATTGGTACTTTTTACAGAAAACCATCTCCAGACAAACCATTGTTTGTTGAAGTTGGAAGTACAATTGCAAAAGGAGATGTTTTATGTGTAATTGAAGCTATGAAATTATTTAACGAAATCGAATCTGAAGTTTCAGGGAAAATCGTTAAAATTTTAGTGGATGATATGTCGCCAGTAGAATACGACCAACCCTTATTTATAGTTGACCCTTCTTAAGAAATTATAAATTATGAATTTTAAATTATGAATTGGCAACCCCGTTCATAACTTATAACTTATAACTCATAACTCATAATTCAAAACAAATGTTTAAAAAAATATTAATTGCAAACAGGGGAGAAATAGCACTTCGTGTTATTAGAACCTGTAGAGAAATGGGAATCAAAACAGTAGCGGTTTATTCAACTGCTGATGCGGAAAGTCTTCACGTGAAATTTGCTGATGAAGCCGTTTGCATTGGACCGCCCCCGAGTAATCTTTCTTATTTAAAGATGTCGAATATTATTGCAGCAGCAGAAATTACAAATGCTGATGCCATTCATCCTGGTTATGGATTTCTTTCTGAAAATGCTAAGTTTTCAAAAATTTGTCAAGAACACGGCATCAAATTTATTGGTGCTTCTCCAGAAATGATTGATAGAATGGGAGATAAAGCTTCTGCAAAATCAACTATGATTGAAGCTGGAGTGCCTTGCGTTCCAGGATCTGTTGGAATTTTAGAATCTTTTGAAGAAGCACAAAAATTATCCTTAGAAATGGGCTATCCTGTAATGCTTAAAGCAACAGCAGGTGGTGGTGGAAAAGGAATGCGTGCCGTTTGGAAAGCCGAAGATTTATTGAAATCATGGGAAGACGCTCGTCAAGAGTCGGCTGCGGCTTTTGGAAATGATGGCATGTATCTTGAAAAATTAATCGAAGAACCTCGACATATTGAAATTCAAGTGGTGGGTGATGCCTATGGAAAAGCTTGTCATTTATCAGAAAGAGATTGTTCGGTTCAACGTCGTCATCAAAAATTGACTGAGGAAACTCCGTCGCCATTTATGACCGATGAATTGAGAAACAGAATGGGTGAAGCCGCCGTAAAAGCAGCAGAATACATTAAATATGAAGGTGCTGGAACAGTTGAATTTTTAGTTGACAAACACAGAAATTTCTATTTCATGGAAATGAACACTCGAATTCAAGTGGAGCACCCAATTACAGAGCAAGTGGTAGATTACGACTTGATCCGTGAACAAATAATGGTAGCTGCAGGAATTCCAATTTCTGGAAAAAATTATTTACCACAATTACACGCTATTGAATGTAGAATAAATGCGGAAGATCCGTACAATGATTTTCGTCCTTCACCAGGAAAAATCACTACCCTTCACGCGCCAGGTGGACACGGAGTTCGTTTAGATACTCACGTTTACGCAGGTTATACCATTCCACCAAATTACGATTCAATGATTGCCAAGTTGATTACAACAGCGCAAACACGTCAAGAAGCCATCAATAAAATGAAACGTGCTTTGGACGAATTTGTAATTGAAGGAATAAAAACTACCATTCCGTTTCACAGACAATTAATGGACGACGAACAATATGTAGCTGGAAATTATACAACTGCTTTCATGGATACTTTCAAGATGAATGATCCTGAATAAAGAAATAGAAACATAAAATTACTAAAACCATCAAATTATTGATGGTTTTTTGTTAAAAAGAAGACCCGAAATTAGCAGAAAGTATAATTTCTTCTAATTATATGCATATTAGTTACTTAAATACAGATATTTGTAAAATGTTAAAATAATTTAAGGCAACCTATTTTCCTCATTCTCGTTTTCTATGCGTTCTACCCTACTTACCTTGTTGTTACTTTGTGTACTACCATTTACAAGCAAAGCCCAAAAATTAGAATTTGAAGGTGAATTTCTTTTGTTTCGGGAAGCCAAAACCAAGCAACCTGTTTTAATTGTAAATGACTCGTTGGTATACAAAGGGTTTGCAATGAAAAGAATTGCATTCAAACACACCGAATATCCTGCTAAACTACAAGAATATAAGTTTTTTAATATTGGCTCTAAGACCTACTTGGTTCATGAAGGTTGTGGCCCGGTATTGGAATACAGAAACGACTCTATTGTACGAATTGACAACTCGTTTTTACATCAAAATCAATATAAGGCATCCCATTTTATCTATAATAAAGAAATTTACTTTTTTGGAGGTTATGGACTGTTTACAACCAAAAACATTTTAACAAAATTTAATTTCAATACTGGAGAGTGGATTGAAGTTCAAACTTATGGGGTTTCTGAAGAACAAACTCGATCAGGAGCTTTCAGTTTTGTTAAAAAGAATAATTTTTATGTTTTTGGAGGAGATAAAAAAGATCTAACCAAACTTCCAAAAGGAAAATTATTAGATAATAAATTATGGGGATTAAATTTAACCACTATGAAATGGTTTTGTGGAGGAAAACATAATATTGTAGATAATTTAATAAATATTCGCGGATTATTTTATGACAATGAAAAGTTATATTTGTTATCAAATACAGTTACGTCTATTAACTTTTTTTTAAATAAAGTTGAAGTACTTCAGTCAGAGCATTTTGAAAGCATCTATTCATGCTATAAGGAAGGGACGCAAATAATTGGCGTTTTTGGAATTGATGGTAAATCAACTAAGTATTGCAAAGTAATTAATATTAATAGGATAATTGGAAAAAAGCTAAAGACCACGGATTTTATTTCTCCAATTGAGCAAAATAACTCACTCATGTATTTTTATTCCATAATATTTTTAGCTTTTATATCATTATTATTAATATTTAGAAAGAGAATATTTAATATCCTAAAGCCTTACAATGGATTTATATATTATTCATCCAAACAGATTTTTGTGTATAAGGGAAGACCGATTTCTATTTTTGAAGAACATGAAAAAGTAATTTTGCTTTACTTACTCGACCATTTAAACCAATATGTATCATTAAACGAACTTAACCAATTATTTGAAAAAAATAACCATCCAGAAACCATTTCTGCAACTGTGAAAAGACGGGAACAAGCTGTTTCAGGATTATTGGTAAAAGTTTCCAAAATAACTAGAATGGAAGAAAATGAATTACTATTAGAATTTAAAAACAGTGAAGACAAGCGCATTAAAGACATTCTATTATTGCCTAACCTACTGAAAAAAGGCGATTAAAAATAAAAAAACTAATACGATTAATAAAAACGCCTAAAAATGGGCGTTTTATTTTTTTATTAAAACGTTAAATCAATGTTTTTTAAATAAAAAAATAAGAGAAAATATAATTTCTAACGATTTATACAATATCAATCGAAGCATTTTGGAAATTTGTAAAAATTATAAAAAAAACATGAAAAAACAATTACTCTTTTTAAGTTTATTTTACATTAATGTTCTAATGGCACAAGTACCTTCTTATGTTCCAACCAATGGATTAGTTGGTTATTGGCCATTTAATGGAAATATAAATGATGTTAGTGGCAATAGTAATAACGGAACTGTGAATGGAGCAACATTAATTTCAGATAGATTTGGTAATTCAAACTCAGCTTTTAGTCTTGAAAATTTAAGTAATAATTTAATGGTAAATAATGTACAACCTACATTAAGTAATACAAGTTTGTCAATTTCGTTGTGGTTAAAATTTCCTACACAATGGCATCAAAGTAGTTTGACATTAGTTAAAATGGAATACAATATAATAATGGATTCGTTGTTGCAGTAGACCAAAATGATTCTGCATATGGAGCAAATAATTACAATGTTGTGTTTGTAGTTGGCAATTATGTTGCTGCTACATTCATTTCAAATCAAACAGAATTGAGTGTCTGGTCAAACATCATTTCAACATATGATGGAAATAATATTAAAATATATTTAAATGGGGTTTTTTAGAAGCTGATCAGCCTTGTAGTCTAAACTTAAGTTCTCCTGATGGAAATCTAATTTTTGGTGCTTGGGAAAACCCAACAACTCCAGATATTTCTTTAAGACAACTCGACGACATCGGCATTTGGAACCGAGCTTTAACCCAAGAAGAAATCACAGGATTACATACTGCTTTAGGAACTGAACAAACCCCAGCAAACAATCAAATCACAATTTATCCAAACCCTGCAAAAGAACAAATCACCATTGATTGTGGTACTATTAACAATGCAAGTGGTTGGAGCTATAAAATGGTAAATACGCTTGGGCAAGAAGTTTTAAATGGCGAAATAAATAATCAACAAAATGTGGTTTCCTTAAATTCAATAAATGCAACTGGTGTTTATTTGGTAAAAATTTATGATGCTTCCAATAATTTATTGAATACTAAGAAAATTATGTTGCAGTAAAAGTAATTTGCTTTATAAACAAAAACTCCCATTCTTTCGAATGGGAGTTGCGTTTTTCTAGAGCCTATTAATTATCTTACTTTTATCTTGCTTATTATGCAGAATGGCAACAATTATAATTCGGTTTGTGTCTTCATCAATTTTGAAATGGATGCCGTACGGGAAAATTTTTGGCTGAGCGATGCGAATATTTTCAAAGAGTGGATAATAGATAAAAGGATTTTTTTGCAGTTTAGAAATTGTCTCTTTTATGGCATTGGCAAAACGTTCTTCTAAATCTGTTTCTGGGCTTTGCTCATAATACCAAAGTTTGGCAATCTCAATATCATTTTCAACTTCATCAAAATAATCCAACTCAAAATCAAATTTGATCATCGTTTTACTTTTTTATCAAGTACGTCAAACAACCCTTGAATAGGCTTAATACGTTTAGGATTTTTGGACATTGATTCTAATCTTTCAGATATAATTTCTTTTTGCCAATCGGGAATATCATTAGAAATTTCTTCAATATCAGGATAACTTTTTTTAATATTTTCCCAATCCTCCATTGGTATAAAAACCCCTGTAGGAAGTCCGTTATGGTCTTGTATGATTTGTGTTCTCATCGTTTAATTATTTAGTTCAACCTTGTTTATACAAAATAAGTTTTCATTGGAATGCTTTGAAACAAAATTACAATAAAATTAGTTTGCTTTATTATAAAAAAATCCCATTCTTTGAAATGGGATTTTTTTATTACAATCACATGAATAATTAAATCCCCATCTTTTTAGCTATTACAGCGGGTATTCCGGCTTTATTTACCATAAAGGCAGTTGTTTTATACTTGATGAAGTTTTTAGTTACATAAAGGTATCCTTTGTAGTCGTTCGTTGCACCCCAAGAATTTTTAACGATATAATATTCCTTCCCATCTTGATCTCTTGAAACCCCAACAATATGCATCCCGTGATCATCTGTGGTTTGATAATTATCGAATGCTTTTTGGCGTACTTCTTCTGTGATTTCCATTTCAGGTTTTGGTCCAATGAACATATTTTCTTTTTCTTCAGGAGTCATGTCGTCTACTTTTTTTATTGGAACATAAGCAACTCCGTTTTTCCAGCTGAAACTTTTTTCGCTTACGTCTGTAGCCCAAGCCACAGTAAAACCGTTTTTTAAAGCATTGTCAATAATGTCGGTCATATCGTTTAAACGCACATTATAAATCATATCAAATGACCAATTGTCTGGCACCATTAACATGGTTTTTGTATAATATGGCGCATTTGAATAGGACGAAATTTCAACATATTCATCAGGGTTTAAACCCACAACATCTTTTGCAAATGTTTGTGGTGTGTAGCTTTTTCCATTGTAATTGAAGTTTTGCGGCACTTGCCCTAAATAAGAATCAATAACTGCTTCGTAGGCTTTAATCCAATTTGGAGTTAATTCACCATTTGGATTTTTTACTGCTGCAACTAACAATCCTTCGGTCAAGGAAGCCATTTCTGCAAATTTATTTTTTGAAGTTCCATAATTTAAACCCGTGTAAACTTCTTGAGGAACAGCTCCATATTTCTTAAGCATATTGGTAACATCATGCAATGAACCCCCATCTCCAAGAGTAACGGCTCCGTGCATTCTTACATAATTCTTACCTTTTTCAACATACGCATTTCGTGCAGAAAAAATTTGAGATATTTCAATTGGTTGTCTTCCAATTCGAATCATTTCCGATTCTAAAAAAGAATTCCCAGCATAACTCCAACACGTTCCTGACGAACCTTGATTTTTTACAGGAGTGTTCGCAAGATTGATTACATCGGTAAATTTGAAGCTCTCTTTGCTTTTTTCGCTTGCATTTACTTTTAGTGAATTGACTAAAATGTCTTGGCCGAAACTGCTTGTTATTCCAACAAAGAATGTAGCAGCAATAAATATAGGTTTAATTGAAAATTTTTGCATTATTGTTTGAGTTTTAATTGGATTGAAAAGTACAAAATAGTTGAATAATAATATTGCTTTTATATGAAAATTTTATATTCAAAAGCAAAATAAATAATCATTTTTAGTCAAAAAAAAGAGCCGCATTTCTGCAGCTCTTTTTACAATAAGAAATAAATAAACTAGTTTCCAAAAACTTTAAAGTCATCTACTTGAAAAGCACCGTCTAAAGTTGTATTTGTACCTGAGCCAGTAAATTTAAATGCAACATTTAGATTTCCAGTATAAGTAGATAAATCAACCCCTCCCGAACTTACAAATTGATACCAAGACGTAGCTTGTGTTGGCAAGGCAACAGTTACTTGTGTCCAAGTAGCAGTAGCTACATTTCCTGTAAAATTAGTAGAAACATAAACTTTAAGTGAATTTAATGGTGAATCTACATCTAAATGGTGTTGCGCAACTTTAAATATTAAAACTTCCCCTGTGTGAGAATTCATATCGATTGGAGGAGAAACCAACCAAGATTCATTTACTGCATTTCCTGAATTATATGAACTTAGTTCAGCATATCCATTTCCAGAAAATGTTTTCTCTTGCCATAATTTTGTGCCTACTGTAGCAACATTTGTCCAGCCAGGAATATTTAAAGTAGTACTATTTACAGCACTTTGAAAATCTTCAGAAAAGAATGGAGTTGATCTTATCCCAGTTAACATTACATCAGCTTCAGATCTTGCCATAAATTGGTAATCTGACCCGTATTTTGTTAATACACCTCTCACTTTTCCACTTCCTGTTGCAACTAAGTGTGAAGCATAAGTAGCATAACTACTTGTTCTAAAAATTACCTGATTCCCAGCAACATCTGTAAGATTCCAATTTGTAGCTCCTCCTAAGTCGTTTGCTGATTCGTAATAATGTCTTC
>Ga0209443_1000611_pt1 | contig 23928 bp, 19 predicted proteins | sample LauGreBMM110DCMD_2_FD_187571 | JGI IMG/M metagenome (GOLD analysis project Ga0209443, IMG submission 187571) | Freshwater lake microbial communities from Lake Michigan, USA - Su13.BD.MM110.DCMD (SPAdes) (version 2) | ecosystem: Environmental > Aquatic > Freshwater > Lake | place: Lake Michigan... | reverse complement strand
GGGCTTTATTTCAATAAAAATAAAAGAATAAAGGTAGTTTTGCCGAATTATTTCTGCTGAAACATCCAGCGCCCAATGACGTTTTTTGTCATTTGCAGGCAGGTTCCCCAGTTGAAATGGAACATTTAAAAAACAAATTATGCAAGTTAAAAGCGGAGACGTAGTAAGGGTTCATTACACTGGCACACTTGAAGACGGATCACAGTTCGACAGTTCGGTAGGACGTGCCCCATTGGAATTTACCGTTGGCGCAGGCCAGATGATTGCAGGCTTTGATGCCGGCGTTGTTGGCATGGCCGTTGGCGAAAAGAAAACCATCCTGATTGATCCTGATCATGGATACGGACAAAAAGATCCGACCGCGATCATTGAATTTCCATCATCCAATATTCCAGAAGGAATGGCAGTTGAAGTGGGCATGAAGCTGAACCTTCAAAACCAATATGGACAGCCTGTTCCGGTTGTAGTGATGGAAGTGAAAGAAGAGGTGATCATCATGGATGCCAACCATTTCCTGGCCGGAAAAGACCTCACCTTTGATGTAGAGATTGTTGAGATTGTAAGCTAGTCTACTTTTGTAAAAATACTACCATGAAATACTTCCTCTCCGCTTTTCTGTTCATGATCACCGCTTGTTCACTCAATGGCCAACAAGCAAATGCCATCAATCCTGACGCTTTTTTAAAAGCAATGAGTGCCGGAAAAATCCAGGTGCTTGATGTCAGAACAGCAGATGAATACAAGAGCGGTCATATCAACAATGCATTGCAAGCAAACTGGCTGGACAAAAATGAATTCAATGACAGGACCTCCCACCTGGACAAAAATAAAACTGTTTACATCTATTGCCTGAGCGGTGGAAGAAGCGGAGCTGCAGCAGAGGTCTTGCGCACCAAAGGCTACAATGTGATCAATCTTGAAGGCGGCATCAATGCATGGAAAAGAGAAAGCAAACCTTTGGTAGGGGTTGATCCCAATGCCAAGCAAACCAGCATGGCCTCCTACGAAGGGCAGGTCAGGAGCACGAATATCGTGCTGGTTGATTTTGGGGCAGAGTGGTGCCCTCCATGTAAAAAAATGGAGCCTGTTTTAGATGCTTTCATGAAGCAGAACAATAAAAAACTCACCCTGGTAAAAATGGATGGCGGCATTGAAACAGCCCTCATGAAATCCCTAAAAGTAGAGGCCTTGCCAACTTTTATCCTCTACAAAAATGGCAAAGAGGTTAAAAGAAAACAAGGCCTCGTAACGCAGGAAGAATTTAATTCCTGGCTGAAATAAGCTATTTTTTTACTTTCTGCATGGCATTGATTGATGGACCGCCACCCCTGGGTGCGCCCAAACCGCTGATGGTAGAAGCGCCCTTGAACAACTGGAACCTGCTGGGCATCTCCCTTACAGGCCACATGCCATTGGATTCATTGATGTCTGCCGTTTCGCGCATGGGATCCAATTTGATGCCTGCAACTTCCTTGTTCTTGACAAACAACTTGGTCACTTTTTGCTCATTCAATTTCCAGATGCCAACAGGAATCCGGTCTACTTCCTTGCTGCCATCCGTAAACGTCCATTCTACAATAATGGGCATCACCATTCCCCCTTTGTTGCTGAATTGCAGTTCATAGAAATGCTTGTCTTCCCAGGCTGCATAGTTGGCATTGTCTTTTTGTACATCAAGCTGTTGCTGTGCCATGTCTTGAAACATTTTTGCATCAGCAGCCCTGTTGTAATAATAGTAATCGCGCAGGGTTGTGTCGGTATTGGTATAGTAAATCAAATTTTTATCGTCACGGTTTCTGACCTTGCTGATGGTTTCAAATTCGGGAGACTTCATGGAAGCCAGGTTTTTGTTCGCATCCAGCCTGAACCATTTCACCGAATCAATCGCAATATCCACAGGATCGGTACCAAAATACCATCCCCTCCAGAACCAATCCAGGTCTACAGCACTTGCATCTTCCAGTGTCCTGAACAGGTCATTGGGTGTTGGGTGTTTGAAAGCCCATCTTCTTGCATATTCCTTGAAAGCATAATCAAACAGCTCTCTTCCCATGATGGTTTCACGCAGGATATTCAACCCAGTTGCTGCTTTTGCATAGGCATTTGATCCTGAAAGCCCATCTTCTTGCATATTCCTTGAAAGCATAATCAAACAGCTCTCTTCCCATGATGGTTTCACGCAGGATATTCAACCCAGTTGCTGCTTTTGCATAGGCATTTGATCCAACGCTGGCAATGTTATCACCCTTGGTCATGATGGGTTCCAACATGTCTTTGGGAAGCTTCATGTAGTCTGCAATCAAGTGTGCAGGACCACGGCGAGAAGGGTAATTGTTGTCAAACTCCTGCTCCGTCAAAAACTGTACAAAGGTGTTCAAGCCCTCATCCATCCACCAGTATTGTCTTTCATCTGAGTTGATGATCATGGGGAAGAAATTATGCCCTACCTCATGAATGATGACACCAATCGCGCCATATTTTGTAGCCTCGCTGTAGGTACCATCTTTTTCAGCCCTTCCATAATTCATGGCAATCATGGGGTATTCCATGCCGATAGATGCCTCCACTGAAATGGCCACAGGATACGGATAGGCAATGGTGAATTTTGAATAGGTTTTGATGGTATGGTATACGGCCTTGGTTGAATATTTTCTATAGATCGGATAGGCTTCCTTTCCATAATAGCTCATGCACATCACTTTCTTTCCTTCAACATCGGCAGCCATGGCATCCCATACAAGACGGCGGGATGAGTTGAAGGCAAAGTCGCGAACATTGATGGCTTCATAACTCCAGGTCTTCTTTCCCTTGGATTTATCCTTTGCATTCTCGATGGCTTCTGCCAGGGTAACCACTTCAATGGGCTCAGTGGCGGTTTGGGCTTGCTGCCAACGGGCCATCTGTGCAGGAGTCAAGACAGTGGCGAGGTTTTTACACTCTCCAGTAGCGGCAACGATATGGTCTTCAGGCACCGTGATGTTCACCTTGTAGTTTCCAAAAGTAAGGGCAAACTCCGCACCACCACTGAATTGCATGTTCTGCCAGCCCTGAAAATCGCTGTAAACAGCCAGGCGGGGAAACCATTGTGCAATGGAATAGAGATTGTTGTCATCTTCAGCGAAATACTCATAACCACCCCTGCCGTAGCGGGTCAGTTTATCAGGAATTTTATAATTCCAATTGCACTTGAAAACAAATTTCTGTCCTGGCTTCAGGGGAATAGGCATTTCAACCCTCATCATGGTTTGGTTAACCGTATAGGTCAGGGGTCGGCCAGTGGCATCTGTCAATGCAGTGATATTAACCCCGTAGCCATTCAGGTGTTCTTTGGGATTCATTTGCAGCAACTGCTGGTGGGTAAGCCTTGAGCCCATGCTTGATGGCTTGTCGTAATTGTTTTCACTGTTGGGGTGATGAAAATTCTCATCTACCTGCAACCAAATATAGGTCAGGATATCAGGAGAGTTGTTGAAATACGTGACTGTTTCAGCGCCTGTCAACACATTGGCTTCCTCATTGATATCAACATTGATATCATAGTCGGCACGCTGCTGCCAATACTTTGGTCCTGGAGCACCGCTGGCAGTTCTGTACTCATTAGGATCCTGCAACAGGTAATCAAGTTGTTCAAACCTGTTACCATGGTTTGAACCTGCATTGCGAAGCGGTTGAGCATAAACTGCGATTGCTGAAAAACTCAGCATCAAGGCAATAAAAATGGATTTATTCATGATTGTCAATTTACATTTTACCAATTATCATCATTTTAATATAATACACTGCACATTTGGTTTGCTGGTGCCGAAATCATACTGCAGGCATTGTATTATTGACTTCTGTAACCAAAAGAGCAGCTTTTCATCTTTTATTTCTGCAATATATACTATTAATCATTGTTTTTTTGATGATGGGATGCAAAAAAACAAAGGTTGATTCCACCAAGTACACCTTAGAAAGGAAACCTTTCTAAGGCCAGCTTCAGGGCAAAAAACAACACAAAAGCTGATACGAAACTTACCCAACGCATGTGGGCTTTTGAATGTATCCTTGATGATACCCAAACAGTCAATAGCACAAGGCAGACCACCACAATTTGGCCAGCCTCAAGCCCAAGATTAAAACTGAAAAGGCCCCATAGCAATTGCTGATCGGCAGACAAGATCATGCGGATATAATTGGCATAGCCAAGGCCATGGATCAGCCCAAATCCCAGGGCAATGCCATATTGGATGGCATGGCTGGCAACCTGTTGCTTTTGAAAGAGCAAATTCATCATTGCAGTGACCAAGATTGTACAGGGAATCAAAAATTCAACCCAATCAATATTCAAATTGATGAGTTCAAGAACACTCAAGAACAAGGTAATGGCATGTCCGATGGTAAACGCTGTGATCAGGACCAGGACCTTTCTCCAGTCTGCAAAACTGTAGATGATGGCCAAAACGGCTATAAAAAAAAGGTGGTCTGTGGCGGCCGTGCTCATGATGTGGAACCAGCCGATCTTGAAATAAAATATAAAATCCTTCATGTGTTGTATGAACTGAAATTAATCAGACTTTTGTATTCCATGAAAAGATTGGCCTATTTTTTATTTTTGCTGGCAATCCCATTGTTGATGGGAAGTACCCATCCCTTTTTTGTAGCCATTACTGAGCTGGAATACAGCAGCAAAACAAAAGAACTGGGCATTGCCACCAAATTTTTCCCGGATGACCTTGAAGAGGCATTGAGGAAATTTTCCGGAAAAAAATATGATGTGGTATCCGGAGAGAAAAAAACTACGGGAGATGCCATCAACATTTATTTCAACAAGCATGTGCAGGTGCTGATCAATGGAAAACCAAAACAAATCAACTTCCTGGGATACGAAATCGAAAAAGAAGTTGTTTGGGTGTATTATAATTCCACAAAGCTCTCCGGAGTCAAATCCATTGAAGTAATATCTACCCTGATGTACGACTATAAAACAGAACACACCAATATCATCCATATCAAAATGGATGAAAAAAGACAGAGTTTTAAACTCAATGCACCTGATCAGTCTGCAAAGCTGTCAAGATAGGCCAACAACATAGCATTGACCTTCTTATCATCATTTCGCATTGGCCACGGCAATGGCCCTGATGGTTTCCGCTGCAAATGCTGAAAACGCCTCCTGGGTTTGGGCATCACCCCCCAGCATGGCTGGCCTGCCTTTATCGCCCCCTTCCCTGATGCTTTGAACCAGTGGTATTTGTCCAAGGAAGTTCATGTCCAATTGATCGGCCAGGTTTTTGCCGCCATCCTTTCCAAAAATATAATACTTGCTGTCCGGCAGTTCTGCGGGGGTAAACCAGGCCATGTTTTCCACCAGTCCAATGATGGGAACCTTTGTTTGGGCCTGCGAGAACATGGATATGGCCTTCTTGGCATCTGAGAGGGCAACTTCCTGCGGTGTGGTCACCACCACAGCACCGGTGACAGGAATGGTCTGGACCAGTGTCAGGTGAATATCTCCTGTGCCGGGAGGCATGTCGATGACGAGGTAATCCAGTTCTCCCCAATGCACATCAGTAACAAACTGCCTGATAGCACTGCTGGCCATGGGTCCTCTCCAGACCACTGCACTTTTTTCATCCACCAGGAGTCCGATGCTGATGAGTTTGATGCCATGTTGCTCAAGCGGCACGATCTTGTCCTTGCCATCAACACTTTCCATCAATGGCCTTTGCCCACGCACACCAAACATGATGGGAACACTTGGACCATAAATATCAGCATCCATCAGGCCCACCTTGGCGCCCTGTTGCGACAAAGCAATGGCAAGGTTTGCGGCGACAGTAGACTTTCCTACTCCCCCCTTTCCGCTCACCACAGCAATGATATTCTTTACTCCGGGTAGTACGGAAGTAAGGTCAACCCTGATGGAGCTTGTATTGGCAGTAAAATTAACGATGACCTCGAGGCCTTCATCCATATGGTCATGGATGGCCTTTTCACAATCCCGCCTGATCAACTCTTTCATCGGACAGGCTGGCGTTGTCAGCACAACGGTAAACTCAACTGAATTTTCACTGATAATAATGTCTCTTACCATGTTCAATGTAACCAGGTCTTTCTTCAGATCCGGTTCCTGAACATTGCCCAAAGCCTTCAATACCTCTTCTGTACCCATAAATATAAATTGTTAAAAAATAACTTGAACTGCAAAAATAACCAATCATATGCTACTTTGTTTGTCGAAAAGATGCACTTAATTTGTGAAAGAATGAATTGGATGAAAAAACTACTCAGGCAATCCCTTTTGATCATGGCTTTTATGCCATTTGCGGCGAAGGCACAGTTTGAAACTTTTAGGGATTCGGTGGTACAGCTTTATGGGGTGGTGATGACAGCAGACAGCCTACGGGGTCTTCCTGCCGTAAGTATACTGGTAAAAGGTACCGGCAGAGGTACCCTCACCAATGGTCAGGGTGTTTTCTCGATTGTAGTATTGAAGGGGGATGAAATAGAGTTCAGTTGCATTGGTTTTAAAAATAAGATCACGAAGATCCCCGCCGAACTGGAAGGCAATCAATTCAGCATCATCCAATTGATGATCAATGATACGTCTTTCCTTCCTGCAGCCATCATCAAGTCCAGGCCATCAAGGGAGCAGTTTGAAAGGGATTTTGTGAGTACAGACGTACCAGATGACAACATTGAAATTGCCCGAAGGAATACTGACATGGCAACAAGAAGAATGCTCATGCGAACCCTCCCCAATGACGGTAAGGAGTCAGTGAACATGAACCTTGCCAAGAGTGCCCAAAAATACTATTATACCGGCCAGGCCCCTCCCATGAACATCTTTAACCCCTTTGCTTGGGGAGAATTCATCCGCTCCTGGAAGAGGGGCGATTACAAGAAGAAATAAAAACCAATGACCAACCCCATACGCCAAGCGGTCGCTGTGTTCTGTGGTTCCAAATATGGGACGAACCCAATGTATGCTTCAGATGCTGCAACATTGGCCAAGGAATTGGCCCTTGGGGGCTTTGACATTGTATATGGTGGCTCAAAAAAAGGCATCATGGGAGATCTTGCCAATAGTGCACTTGCCAATGGAGCCAGTGTTACGGGCGTAATTCCAGCAATGTTGCTCGCCTGGGAACATGAGCATGAAAGCCTCACCAAACTGATCATCACCAAAGACATGCATGAAAGAAAAAAAACCATGTATGAAATGGGTATTGCCGGCATTGTTTTACCCGGTGGCTTTGGAACCCTGGATGAAATGTTTGAAATGCTGACCTGGAACCAGCTGAGCATCCATGACAAGAAAATATACATCCTCAACTCTGGAGGCTTTTATGATCACCTTATCAAACACATGGAACTGCTTTCCTCCAATGGATTTCTCTATGATCCGCTCTGGACCAGGATCAACAAATTCGATAACCCTGTAGATTTGGTTGCTGCCCTCGCCGAAGACCTGAACATCAAAAGCCGGTTGTAAAAGTGGGGCACATGCTCTGCCTGCCACCACCATACATGGTGGAATAGATGCCGTCATATTGCATGTACATTTCTGACGCACCCCTGCTGTTGTTGAAGTACTTCAAAGGAGAGTTGGATACATCATAGCTGAACATGAACTTGAAACTTTTCCATTGGTAACCGATCATTGGAATATAAGCGTCTCCAGGGCGAAAAAACATCGCACCGATGAGTTGCTGATCTCCAGCGCCTACAACGTTGTAATTCAGTTGCAGCCCACCAACAAATTCTGAGGCCTTCGCCTGTTGGCTGTAATAAATGCTGGGTGTGAGGATAACCCGGTTGTTCAGTTTTACGACTGCATCTGCAAAAAATATGGATCTTGGGGAGATGGTATTGTCATAATTGGGAGTGGAAGCAAAAAAAGTTTCCTGGGGTTTGTTGAGATGGTGCATGCTAAACCCCGCATGGAGGTATACACGGTCGCTGGGAAAATAGGCATAATTCAACCCAGCCTGCAAATCAAAATAGCCAATCGCATTGCTTTGGAAGATTTCTCCGCTAGGAGTAGCTCCGTCAAAAAACCTGCCATTCCACTGGTTGTCAAATGTTAATTTGTCTGCAGCAATTTGTTTGCCCGCATAACCAAGATTAAACCCGGCAGACAACAACCCTGTAGATCCCAACATCTGGTGATAAGCAACTGATGCATAGGCCTTGGTTGACCTGAGGTTACCTGTTCCTGCAACATCTTGTAAAATCATTCCACCAAGGCCCATCCAGCCACTCCTGAACCTGTCGCGCAAAAACTGAAAATCGCCAAATATGCTTATTGTCTTGTATGGAACCGGAATAGATGTCCATTGGTCCCTGTAATGCGCGCCCAGGCGATAATCTGCGGCAGGAATAAAACCTGTATTGGCAGGATTGGTTGAAAGCGGTGAATTGAAAAACTGAGAAAAATGAAGATCCTGGGCAAATGTCTGTGCATGCAAAAGCATGACAAATATGACCAAGACCATCGATTTCAATTTTTCCAATCGCTTATCCATCTTTACAAGTACTTGATTTTTATTTCACTATCTTATTAATGTTATATCTCCTTTTTTGTTCACGATGGTCCCATCTCCAAACTCCACAATCAGCGTATATGCATAAGCATCCATGGGTTGAAGGGCTCCTTTGAATTTTCCATCCCACCCATAAGATGGAGAACCTGATTCAAAGACAACCTGCCCCAACCTGTTATAGATCCTGAAGTTCATCTGTGCAATACCAAATCCCCGGACAAATACCTTGTCATTCTTTCCATCACCATTGGGTGTAAAAGCAGATGGAACATCCACCACAGGTTTGATGAGCGTAACCACCTTGGTGCAAACAGTGTCAGTACAGCCAAATTCGTTGTATGCAACCATGCACGCAATGAATGTATCCGTTCTTTCGTAGAGTTGAAGCGGATTGGTTAGACGGGAAGTATCTCCATCACCAAATTCCCAATAATACGTTTTTGCTCCAATGGAGAGATTGGTGAATTGGGTTGGCATATTCTCTTTAGGAGGATTTGGTGAAAAGCTGAAAGAAGCAACTGGCTTGGGTTTTACTGAAATGACAAAACGGGTTGTATCGACAAGGTTACAGGTGCCAGGATCGGTCACAATCAATACTACCGTGTAATCACCAAGCCTATTGTACACGTGAACTGGAGGATTGGGCCCTGTGAAGGAAGATCCATCCCCAAAGTTCCACCGGAAGGTTTGCCCGGCAAGGCTGGTGTTCTTGAATGTTGCCCTATGGGGTAAACAACCCAATGAAGGAGTGCTAAATCCAGCCTTCACCAAAGGTGAAATGGAAATGGTAAATTCCTGTACATCATTTGCATTGCAATAGGCTGTATCATTCAGGTACAACCTCACTTTGTAAGTACCTCCTTCACCAAAGGTGAAATGGAAATGGTGAATTCCTTTACATCATTTGCATTGCAATAGGCTGTATCATTCAGGTACAACCTCACTTTGTAAGTACCTACCGCTGGGAAAGTATGGTCAATATTTACCTTGCCCGTTTTTACTTTTGGAGAGTTGTCCCCAAAATCCCAAATGAATGAGGTATCGGTGAATGGCCTTGAGACTGGGGCAATAGAGGTATTGGTAAATCGATAAGTGAGGCTTTGGCAGGGAGGTAATTTTCCTCCTACGGCACTCAAAATAGCTTTATCCGTTCGTACCCGGATGGTGATATAGGATGTATCCCTTGGGATGCATCGCTCATTGTCAATAGAAACCAGTCTTACCCTATAATTTCCAGCAACTGTAAAGGTATGGCTGCGTTCTGGATCAGTACCTGTTACTACTGGAGAGCCATCCCCAAAACTCCATTCATAGCTTTTACCAACGGCAATGCTGTCGGTGAAATCAACTGTCAAAGGCAGGCAGCCAGCGGTATCGTTGGCAACGCCCTCAATAAGAGAAAGTGCGCCTGCCTTTACCCCATCAAATTCAAAATTGATCTTAAAAGCCGCCAGGTTGCATTCGCCTGCACCGCCTGAACCCAAGGCCCCATTGGAAGGTGCCACAACGCCAGGAGTGACAATCATTGGACGCCTGATGGGATCACGAGGGCATACATTGGTGCCGCCACAATTGGCACAAACGGCCTGGTATATCGCGCCCTTGTTATCGAACCTTGAAGTGCCTCCATCCACATGATCCCCTTCACCACCTTGCTGACCAAAAAATGATCCATACAACTGTTTCGTGGCATCTTTTTCCAAGACAAAGAAATAAAAATCCTTGGTGTCTGTATAGCTCTGGATCGGATTGCCGGCCAATGGCATACCTCCGGTACCGATGGTACGGTTATCAAATGCCCCAGTGAAACAAAGATTGAGTTTGCCACCCCATCCTGAAACATATACATTTTCACACCGGTCAACCAGAAATGCCACAGGTGAAATATTGGGAACGATGGCCGAGGTGCCATAAACAGTAGAGTACACATAATCCGTGAGGTCGGGTTTCAGCTTTGCAATAAACTGCCTGGCACCGGGATTGCTATACGCAGCATTGCGCACAGGCCAACTGCCCAATGAAATACCCATGACATAGGGAAAGCCTTTCTGGTCAAACTGAATTCCATACACAATATCGGTGGCATCAGTCCCAAGGAAACTGCATATTCCCCTGGCACCGGTGTTGCTGAAAACGGTCACAAAACCATCCACACCTCCCAGCAATGAAGGGCCAATTGTACCTGTTTTGATGCCAGGCATGTTGCTGCTTTTTGTTGCACCGGCCACGTATATAGCATTGTTCAACGGATTGAGGGCCAAAACAAACGCAGCATCATCATCACTCCCGCCAAGAAAAGTACTGAAAAAAATCGTTGAAAGGTCTGGGCTGAATTTCATCAGCACACCATCCTGGCCACCACCGAATGTAGCCTGGCTTGCATTCCGTATGGGAAAATCGCTGGAAGTTGTACTTGATGCTATGTAAACATTGTTCGACTTGTCCAGGATTACTTCGCTCCTGGCATTATCTCCATAGTTATACAAAAGCGCTTTGGGACCTGGGCTGATAGTACCATCCATGTTGGCCCCATCGAGTCCAGCCCCACCAATCAATATACCGCCCAATAAAATGGTTCCATCTGAGGATAGCTTGGTTACGAAAATATCAGTACCCCCCAAGGCACCCACCTTGTTGCTATTTCTTGTCGGGAAATTGGAAGAGGTGGTTCTTCCAAGGATTACCGGGTTTCCCTGTGGATCAACAAAGATGCTGTGCGGAAACTCATCTCCACTTCCACCCAAATAAGTTGAAAAGACCCTAGTTCTTCCATCCGGACTAAAACGGGTAAGCCCTACATCCACTCCACTGATATTACCCTGCCCGGTTCCACCGCCAAACCCGGTTTGAAAGGCGCCCGTAGAAAGAGGGAATCCAGCGCCAAACACAATACCTCCGGCATACAAGCTGCCATCGGGACCTGGTGCTGCAGTGAAGCCCCAGTTGCTGCTTCGACTTCCAGTGTATGTAGAAAAAACAAGCACAGGGTCAATGGTAAGGGCAGCAGATTTATCATACTCCTTGACAGAAAAGCTGACCTGGTTTCCCTTAAGCGTATACGTACAGGCCACTTCTTTTTTTTGCCCTCCTATGATTTGATAGGCATATGGCGGAAGCTCCCTTGACTCCCCCACAGAAGTGGAAACAACAAGATGTCCGTTTTTGATGCTCAGTTTGTCTACACCATCATAGGTCATGAGGATGTTGGTAGGATCTGCCCCTGGGGCAAGCAATAAATCATATTTCATCCGATCTCCACTGGAGTAATAGCGGATGTCAACACCAGGATAAAGCTCTCTTCCGAGGATGCTGCCATAACTTCCCACTCCCATTTTCCAACTGGCAGGATCGTCGCCCAAAAAATAATTAGACTTTTCACCGGTAGGTTTTTCAGCAACAAACTGAACAGCCTGATTGCTGCCGGTAAATTTAACACGGTAAGCATGGGACCTGATGGTGACTGAAGATTCAGATTCCCCATCTTTTACATTGGGAGTTATTTTTACTGGTGCTGTTTTTTCACCTTCGTGGCCATGGATATATTCCATGACAGCCGAAAAATCTTCGGGATTGTTCTTCAAAACAGTGTATCCTTGATTGTTGATGAAGAGTGTGCCATTCCCTGAAACTGTTTTGAACCTGAAATCCCCCTTCCACTGCCCCTTGTTTTCAATGAAATCCAATGCATAAAAGGATTGAGCCTGAGCAGTTACACTGATCAAGGAGAAGAGTAAAACAAATATTGGAAACAGGAAAACCCTCATAGTAATAAGACAATCATTAAAAGTATAGGTTTAATGCCTTAAAAGATGTTAATAATTGGTTTTTATGGCGGGAAATGTACTTAGGAAATTTTTCCCCAAAGGGTGCCCCCTTTTTCTGCCTTCAAGAATTGCCTGAGTGAAGTATTTTCCTCCATGTTAAGATCAGGATCTATCCCCAGCAACTCCTCTGCATATATTTTGGCTTTTTCAAGAATTGCCCGGTCTGCAACAAGGTCTGCGATCCGAAAGCTTAATGCACCGCTTTGCCTTGTTCCCTGAATATCGCCAGGGCCGCGAAGGTCCAGGTCTTTTTCAGCAATTTTAAATCCATCATTTGTTGCGCACATCACCCCCAGCCTGTCTTTTGCATCCTTACCCACTTGGCTGCCAGACAAGAGGATGCAATAGCTTTTTTCGCTTCCCCGGCCAACCCTTCCGCGCAATTGGTGCAACTGGCTCAGCCCGAATTTTTCTGCACTTTCAATGACCATCACACTGGCATTGGGAACATTCACACCAACCTCGATCACAGTGGTGCCTACCATGATCTGGGTTTCGCGGTTGACGAAGCGCCTCATGTTCATTTCCTTCTGGTCTCCGGTCATGCGGCCATGAACCATGCTGATCCAGTATTGTGGCTCGGGAAACCAGGCCTTCACATTTTCGTACCCCTGCATCAGGTCTTCATATTGCATCTTCTCACTCGCTTCAATCAATGGGAAAATAAAATAAATCTGACGGCCCAATTGTATTTCAGACTTGATGAAATCCATGACCTGCGGCCTTCCATCATCCAAGCGGTGTACTGTCAAAATAGGTGTTCTTCCTGGCGGCAACTCGTCTATCACACTATAATCAAGATCTCCATAGGCAGTCATGGCCAGGGTTCTGGGAATGGGTGTTGCTGTCATCACCAGCATATGTGGTGGGATGGCATGCTTGCCCCAAAGCTTTGCCCTCTGCGCAACACCAAACTTGTGTTGTTCATCAATCACGGCCAAGCCCAGGTTGCTGAACTGCACCACATCTTCAATCAAGGCATGTGTACCGATGATGATTTTCAACGATCCATCCTGTATGCCTGCCAGTGTTTTTTTTCGCTCAGCTGATTTTGTGGAACCTGTCAAGATGCCAACAGGGAGCTCCAATGGGGCTAACATGGCAGTGAAATTGTCAAAATGCTGTCTTGCCAGAATTTCGGTTGGCGCCATGATGCAGGCCTGGAAACCATTGTCAATAGCAATGAGCATGGCCATCAAAGCCACAATCGTTTTTCCGCTTCCCACATCACCCTGCAACAGCCTGTTCATTTGCCTGCCGGTGGCTGTATCCAATCGAATCTCTTTTAACACGCGCTTTTGAGCGCCTGTCAGCGGAAAGGGTAAATATTGATGGAAGAAAACATTAAAATAATCACCCACTTTAGAAAATACCACCCCACGCGAAAACCTGTGCCTGGCAGAACGCAACATGCCCAGGCGAAGCTGTGCCGTAAAAAGTTCCTCAAATTTTAACCGGTATACCGCTTGCTGGTAGGCATCTGCAGAAGACGGAAAATGGATTTGTCCGAAAGCCTGCCAGCGAGAAATGAGGTTTTCCTTTTCAAGAAAAAATCTTGGCAAGACTTCTGGAATTTGTTTTTCGTCCAGTAGTAAAAACAGCTGTTCAGTCAGTTTTCCTATGCCCCTTCCATTCAGCCCTCTTGCCTTAAGCTTTTCTGTTACCGGATAAACCGGCTCCATGGATGGCTTGGTTGAGGCATTGGCATCCTTGACGGATTCCAGTTCAGGGTGTGTCATTTGCGGCTTCCCCAAAAAGAAACCCAGTTTGCCAAATGCAAGATACTCCCCACCCACAGCAAGTGTTTTCTGCACCCAATTGATTCCCTGGAACCAGGTCAGTTCCAGGATACCCGTTCGATCACGAAACTGTGCAACCAATCGCCGGGCCCTTCTCTCCCCAATAATTTCCATGGAAACAATGAATCCCCTGACCTGAATATATTCCATGGAAGGGCTGATTTGCCCAATGGGCTGAACGCTGGTCTTGTCCAGGTGTTTGTAGGGAAAATGACCCAAAAGGTCCTCAAACGTAAAAATCTGCAGTTCCTTTTTGAGCATATCTGCCCTCAATGGACCTACCCCCTTGAGGTATTCGATGGGATTTTGTAATATGGTGGACCTTGTAGTAATGGTATGATTGGTCTTACAAAATTAATTGTTTTCAAATGGAGTGGAAAACTATATAACGGATTGCTTCATGCTATTGTTTGACGTAATTTTGTTTCCTAACAGTAGAATGAATGTCAACAATAGCATGGACCATTAAATCTTTCCCGGAGCTTTCCCCGTCAGCGCTTTATGGCATATTAAAGTTAAGAAGTGAGGTATTTGTTGTTGAACAGCAATGCATTTTCCTGGACATGGATGACAAAGACCAGGAATCACGCCATGTAATGGGCCGCTTGAATGATGAGCTGGTAGCCACATGCAGGATTCTCCCTCCCGGGCTCGGCTATGAAGAGCCTTCCATTGGAAGGGTGGTAGGATCTCCGCGCTACCGTGGAAAAGGGGCAGGAATAGCGCTGATGGAAAATGCCATCCAAGAAACCATGCGCCTCTATGGAACATTGCCCATTAAAATTGGGGCACAACTTTACCTCAAACGTTTTTACGAAAGTTTTGGTTTCGTGCAATGCAGCGAAACCTATATGGAGGACGATATCCCACACATCAAAATGTTGAGAAAGGCGTAGAAATACGTATTCAACCCCCTGCATTTGCCTCAATTTTTATTGCTCAAGAAGCTTTAACATAATATTTCTATAAAGCTTCCGTTTCAATAGTGTCCAAAAGACCCTAATCCTAAAATCCGTACCCATGAAAGCTATTCTGCACAGCCTGTGTAAGACATTATGTCTCATTGCCTTGATTGTCGTTATCGACACTGGCAGCACAAAGGCTCAACAATCCCGGTTCGAATATGGCTTCACCTATGGCCCCTCCAATTTTCTTGGAGATCTTGGTGGCAACAGTGGCGAAGGCGGAACCTTTCTCAAAGACAACATGGTTTCCCTTACCAAATTCATGACAGGATTCCATCTTGGGTATCGTCCTGCTGAGTTCATCAACTTCAGGCTTTCTATCAACATGGGAAAGGTGCAGGGCGCTGATAGCCTGATCACAGGAAAAGGCGGAATGGAGGAGGCAAGAAAAGCGAGAAACCAGCATTTTCGGTCTGATATACAAGAAGGATTCATCGCAGCAGAAATTTACCCTACAACATTGTTTGAATACGATCCTGAAGATGTCCTACACAGAATAAGGCCCTATGCTTTGTTGGGAATTGGCGTATTCCATTTCAATCCACAAGGACAATATGAAACAGCTGATGGAAGCAAGATCTGGGTAGACCTAAAACCGTTGAGAACAGAGGGTCAAGGAATGCCAGCCTTCCCAGACAAAAAAGAATACAGCCTTACACAAGTAAATGTTCCCTATGGTATTGGTGTTAAATATTTTGTGAGCCAAAACATAGCCCTATCTTTTGAGATCATCAACAGGAAAACATTCACTGATTATATTGATGATGTTAGCACCAACTACATCAGCAACGAAGATTTCTACGCCTATTTTGGTGATGGAACAGAAAAAGCCAAACAGGCCGTGCAGATGGCAAACAAATCTGCTTTCGCCAATGGCGGAAACTACAGACCCAGTTTCGGTATCGGAGCAAAAAGAGGAAGCCCCACAAATAATGATTCATACTACGCTTCTTCCGTGAAAATCAGCATCAGGCTCGGTAAAAATGAGCAACATGGAAATTATGGAAGAGGTAGTGATGTTAAATGTCCTATCATACGGTTTTAATTTCGACAGGTTGGATACTGTACCCAGTGAACATGTAAGAGGAGCCTGTTTCTTTTCATTCACAAGGCAAGGCATGACGCAAGAGCGCTCATGCCTTTTGCTATTGATTAAGCATCCAATTCAATCTTTAAAAACTTCGCCGTATGACTGCCCTTGACCTTCAGCAATCCAACAGGATCACCTTCGTATAAAATGATACCCCCGCCATCTCCCCCTTCAGGGCCAAGGTCAATGATATGATCAGCCACTTTGATCACATCCAGGTTGTGTTCAATCACCAAAACAGTATTGCCCCGGTTGACCAATTTATTCAACACATTCAACAACAGGTTGATGTCCTGAAAATGAAGGCCTGTTGTGGGTTCATCCAGTATGTAAAAAGTCTTTCCCGTATCTTTCTTGGAGAGTTCGGTAGAGAGCTTTACCCGCTGAGCCTCACCACCACTGAGGGTTACAGCAGATTGACCAAGGGTGATGTAGCCCAATCCAACTTCCTGCAGCACCTTTACTTTTCTGTAGAGGTAAGGAATTTGTTGAAAGAATTCAACCGCCTCAGCCACAGTCATGTCCAGTACATCGCTGATTGATTTTCCTTTGTACCTGATTTCCAATGTTTCACGGTTGTAGCGCTTGCCATTGCATTTTTCACAGTGCACATATACATCAGGCAGGAAATTCATTTCAATGACCCTCAATCCGCCACCTTCACACATGTCGCAGCGACCTGCTTTTACATTGAACGAAAAACGGCCTGCATTATAGCCCCGGATTTTTGCTTCAGGCACTGCGGCAAACAGTTGTCGGATATCTGTAAAAAAATTACAATAGGTAGCAGGATTGCTGCGGGGAGTTCTTCCAATGGGTGATTGATCAATTTCTATCACCTTATCAATATGCTCCAACCCAGTGATTTTTTTATAGGGCATGGGATCCTGCTTGGCATCATAACAATGCTTGTTCAAGAGTGGATAAAGGGTTTCATTGATCAAGGTAGATTTTCCACTACCACTTACTCCCGTTACAAGGACGAATGTTGCAAGGGGAATGTTTATATCAACATTTTTTAAATTATTTCCTGAAGCTCCGGTCAATTGAAGGTAATTGCCATTGCCTTTCCGTCTTTCTGCTGGCACTTCCACTTTTTTCTTGTTGTTGAGATAGCCTGCTGTTTCTGAGCCAGACTTGCAAACATCAGCGGGTGTTCCCTGCGCAACGATTCTACCGCCATGAATACCAGCCTTTGGCCCAACATCAATCAGGTGATCAGCGGCCAACATGATATCCTTGTCGTGTTCAACCACAATCACACTGTTTCCAATATCCCTCAGGTTTTTCAAAGCCCCAATCAGTTGCTGGTTGTCGCGTTGATGCAGGCCGATAGAAGGTTCATCCAAAATATAGGTGATGCCTTGTAACTGCGATCCAATCTGGGTTGCCAGCCTGATGCGCTGGGATTCTCCTCCACTCAATGTCCTTGTGGGGCGGCCCAACGAAAGATAACCCAAGCCTACATCCAACAAAAATCCCAAACGGCTGCGAATCTCCTTGAGGATATCTTTGGCAATGAGGTTTTGTCTTGTATCCATGCGCTTTTCAAGGCTGGCAAACCAATCCTGCAACCCCTTAAGGTTCATCGCAGACAGATCAGCAATATGTTTCCCATCGATGCGAAACCACAAACTTTCGTTTTTCAATCTTGTGCCATGGCATTCAGTGCATGGCCTGAGCATCATGTACTTCTCTGCCCATTCGCGGATGGCATCACTGCTGCTGTCTGTAAACCACCTCACCACCATGTTGATTACACCGGGATATTCACCCTTTTCCAATTGATCGATATCCCCTTGAATTCCATCCTCGTTGCCAAACAAAATAATGTTCATGGCCATTTCGGACAGCTGTTCTATGGGCAACTTAAGGCTGAACTTGTGCTTTTTTGAAAGCTGCTCCACCATCTTGAAATAATAAGAATCCCGCTCTTCACCCAAAGGCAGGATGGCACCATCTGCAATGGAAACCGACCTATCAGGCATCACGGCATGGAGGTCGATGGTATGCTGCTGGCCCAGGCCTTTGCAAGCAGGGCAAGCACCATAAGGCGAGTTGAAGGAAAAGGTATTGGGAGAAGGCTCTTCGTAGGAAATTCCAGTTTTTGCACACATGAGCTGCTTGCTGTATTGTACAACCGAATCATTGTCATGCACAAGAATAAACAAAAGCCCCTTGCCTATCTGCATGGACTGGTTGATGCTCTGCCCGATCCTGATTTTCATGTCTGGTGTTACCGCAAGCCTGTCTACCACCACCTCAATGTCGTGAACCTTGTACCTGTCTACCTGCATCTTGGGAGCCAGGTCTTTCAATTCGCCATCCACCCGCACTTTCACAAAACCTTTTTTCCTGGTCTCTTCAAACAATTCACGGTAATGTCCTTTTCTCCCCCTCACCATGGGTGCCAGTATGGTAATTTTTTTACCCGCTAATTTTTTGAAAAGGTCGGCAACGATTTCTTCATCCGTAAACTTGACCATTTTCTTGCCCGTATTCATGGAATAGGCATCCCCGGCGCGGGCAAAAAGCAGCCTGAGAAAATCATAGACTTCCGTTACCGTTCCAACGGTTGACCTCGGATTGCGGTTGGTGGTTTTTTGCTCGATAGAAATAACGGGCGATAGCCCTGAAAAGGTCGGCAACGATTTCTTCATCCGTAAACTTGACCATTTTCTTGCCCGTATTCATGGAATAGGCATCCCCGGCGCGGGCAAAAAGCAGCCTGAGGAAATCATAAACCTCAGTTACCGTTCCAACGGTTGACCTCGGATTGCGGTTGGTGGTCTTTTGCTCGATAGAAATAACGGGCGATAGCCCTGAAATTTTGTCTACATCCGGTCTTTCCATCTCCCCCATGAACTGTCGGGCATAGGTACCAAAGGTTTCCATGTACCGCCTGTGCCCTTCTGCATAAATGGTATCAAAGGCTAATGAAGACTTACCGCTTCCACTGATGCCGGTGATCACCACCAACTGATGCTTGGGGATGGTGATGTCTATATTCTTCAGGTTGTGTGCCCTGGCGCCGATTACTTCTATGTTGTCTTTTTTTACCATTTCGTTCAAAATTAAAGCAATTCAAGTGAGCGCGTAGGATTTGTACTTATAAAAAAAATGTTTACCTTTACAACAGTTCTTTCATATTCTTATCCAGAAAGGCAGAGGGATTGGCCCGATGACGCCTTGACAACCTGTTAACTAACCATTAATAAGGTGTCAACTCCAGCTTGCACAGGCAAGCACAGATAAGTCAGATATTTTCCCTTGACAAGATCAACGCTTTATAGTGAAAACCCATCTGACTTCAGGTGGGTTTTTTTATGCCCTTTCTGGAAAGCATTGATCAACATGAACAAAACATTACACACATATCATTACAAAGGTTTGCTGACCTTGGAGTCTGGAAGAACCATCCAGGATTTCAAGATGGCCTATACCACCATGGGTGAGATCTCATCCAACAAAGACAATGTGGTATGGATTTTTCATGCCATGACCGCCAACAGCGATCCTTCTGATTGGTGGGCAGGGATGGTGGGCGAAGGAAAGTTCTTTGACCCATGCAGGTATTTTATCATCTGCGTCAATATGCCGGGCAGCTATTACGGAAGCGTAAATCCCTTGGACAATGATGAAGAGACTGGCATGCCTTTCCTTCAGGATTTCCCTTTCTTTACGCCAATGGACATGGCAAGGTCTTACGAACAGCTCAGGCTGTCTCTCGGCATAGCAGAAATATACATGGGGATTGGTGGATCAATGGGCGGACAGCAGCTCATTGCCTGGGCTTGTCTGCAACCAGCCCTGTTTAAATTCCTTGTTCCCATTGCTACCAATGCATTTCATTCACCTTGGGGCAAAGCATTCAATGCCTCACAGCGGATGTGCATTGAAGCAGACCCAAGCTGGAAAGAAAAAAGTCCGGAAGCAGGAATGGCGGGATTGAAAGTGGCGCGATCGGTTGCGCTGATCAGCTACAGGCATTATGACACCTATGGTAAAACACAGGAGGACCTTGACAAGGCGATTGAAAATACAAGAAGTGAATCTTACCAAAAATACCAGGGAGAGAAACTGGCCAAACGGTTCAATGCATTGAGTTATTATATGCTGTCCAAAAGCATGGACAGCCACCATTTGGGAAGAGGGGTACTTGAAGCGGAGGAAATGCTGGAAAGAATCAATGCAACAACACTGGTCATCGGCATTTCATCAGATTTGCTTTTCCCGGTGTCTGAGCAACAATTTCTTGCAAAGCATATTCCGGGTGCACAGCTGGAGGTGATTGCATCCATTTATGGCCATGATGGATTCCTGATTGAACATGAAAAATTGAGTGAACTGCTCAAAGGGCTGATCAAATAATGTATAGATAAAATTTAAAACGAATAAAAATGGGTTCAGAAAAAACACTGGTGATTGGGATGTTTGGATTTGGTGTGGTTGGTGAAGGATTGTACAAGGTTTTGAAGCAGACACCTTCCCTGAAGGCGTCTATCAAAAAAGTTTGCATCAAGAATCCCAGCAAGAAAAGGAATGCACCTGCATCGCTGTTCACTTCCGAAAAAAATGACTTGTTGTTTGACCCTGAAATCAATGTGATCGTTGAAGTAATCAATGATAGCGTAGCGGGATATGAGATTGTAACCACTGCATTGAACAATGGTAAAGATGTTGTGAGTGCGAGCAAGAAAATGCTTTCAGAGCACCTTCCAGAACTCATCGCGCTTCAACATACCACCGGCAGATCTCTGTTGTATGAGGCCTCTGCATGCGCATCCATCCCCGTTATCAGGAACCTGGAGGAGTATTATGACAACGACCTTTTGCATTCCATCAAGGCCATCGTCAATGGATCAACGAATTTCATCCTTACCAAGATGTTTGAGGAAAAATTGAATTTCAATGAAGCATTGTTGCTTGCCCAGCAACTTGGTTTTGCAGAAACAGACCCTACGCTTGATATTGAGGGATATGATGCTGCAAACAAATGGGTACTTCTTTTGGCGCATAGCTATGGCATCACAACAACCATTGATCAAATGCTGTTCAATGGCATCACTCAAATCAATGAATTGGATGCAAAAGTGGCGCAGTCAAGAAACCAATCCATCAAGCTGGTTGCACAAGCAAAAAAATTACAAAATGGTACGGTTGCCTCCTTCCTGCTTCCTCAGTTTGTAGACCATGCAGACCAATTGTATTTTGTAAAAAATGAATACAATGGTGTGGTGATTGAAAGTGGATTTGCCGACAAGCAATTCTTCTATGGAAAAGGTGCGGGAAGTTTCCCAACTGCCTCTGCCGTATTGAGTGATATTGCAGCTTTACGATATGGGTACCGTTACGAATACAAAAAACTCACACAACAAGTGCCTTCAACCCTTTCAGGCGATTTTCATTTAAGGATTTACATCAGTTTTGAAGATCTTGCCAATATTCCTAAAGAAGAGTTTGCAAGCATAGAAGAATGGCATTCTGGCAACGAAAGAAGTTACCTTATTGGCACCATCCCCTTAAAATCTATTTTGCACAAAGACTGGTGGAAAACGAACAATACCTCCCTTGTGCTCATGCCGGATAACATCATTGAAAATACAGCACTGACTGAGCTGAAGAAAATGAGTTTGTCACTGGCTGGGCTGAATATTTGACAAACCAACTAAAAGCGTTGACATTTATTCTTTGCTCAACGCGTATACCAGACCAGCAGCAAAATACAGCAGGGGAGATATCAAAAACTCTACAATCGGCGCAACCGATGCCCTTATTCCATAAGGCACGGGAGCTATTGTATATTCATACATTCCAATCAGGAATAGGTACCCAACCAGTGAGAGGTGAATCAGGTGCCAAATGCCAAGGAGCCATGAAACGCCAGTACCCTTCAACACCAAACAACCAACCATATAAACAAGTGCAATAGCCATCCAACGCATCAACTGCTTGTTCTCCTGGATGAATGCTGGCAACCTAAAAATCGACTGGTATGAAAATAATTGCACAACCGTATAGGCCAACAAAACAAATACCAGGCCTTTCCAATATTGCTTGGGAAAATATAGTTTATTGAACATCACCCTCTTTGCCTTTTTTGTCCTGAAGTACTGGTTTAACCCTGTTGACAAAATTCACCCACAATAAAAATGTGAACCCATACACAAAAAGATTGAATAGGTATTTATGGGCAAATTGAAAATGTTGAGGAAATTCCAAATTGACCATGGCCAGCAGTGAACACCTCAACACATTTAAAAAAAACAGACCCAGCGTACCTACTACGATGTACTTGAATTTTAATGACAAGGGTCCACTGAAACACAAAATAAAACCTGCTGTCAACACCATCAATTCTACGCCATCACAGGCCTGATAAATGCCAATGACTTCACGCTTTCCAGACTTGTACACGTATGAGTGTGTCACCCATGCCTGGTCTTTCCCATAGGTTTTTAATCTTCTTGTATCCTTCACTTCAAATGAAGATGTATTGTAAAAAAGATTAAGCATCTGCGCAGTTGAACTGCCCAGTTGTTTAACCACCCATGCATCCGGTATTTCATTTGGAATCAAAAAAAGGATGTACACTGACTTCCAAAGAACAAATAAAAAGAATGACCTCTTTAAAAAAGAAGCAACAGGTTTGGGAAAATAAGAGAAATATTTGTTGAAAGCCAATGCTGAATGATATTAGGTTGTTTTTTGCATAAGTACAATCAGGATACCGATACACCATCCTGTTGATATGCAATACTAAGCATAATAAACAACCCAAAACCGGGTAAATCATTCCTAATATTGGTCATATGAATAGACAAATAAAAGCTGCGTCTACACATCTGAATGGTAGCTGCCGTATATGAATATCAGGGCTACTTGTTCAAAAGCCCTGAAGGCCTGTTGTTGGCTCCTTTGCGGTTTTGAAGATCATCGCCGAGGTCTTTCCGCGCTTCTTCTGCGATGGCTTGAAGCTGTGCAACAATTTCAGGATAATAGCCTTTCACATCGTATTCTTCACCAGGATCCCTTCTGAGGTCGTAGAGCGCCTTGTACACCATCACATTTTCAGGCGTAGGGCCGGGAAAGCCATTGAAACCAGGTGAAGCAACCTCATAGGATCTTGCTGGATGCTGGAAAACCAGTTTCCAATTGTCCATTCGGACTGCCTCAAGTGCATTCTTGCGGTAGTAATACAGAAAGGTTTTTCTTGGTGAGGCTGTTAAATCTCCCTTCAAAATCGGAGACAAGTCTACCCCATCAATTTTCTTCTCTGACAATGGCGCTTTGGTCAGGGCAGAAATGGTTGGAAGAATATCAATGGTTGATGCAAGCTGGTTTGCGACGATGCCGGCTGGCAGCACCCCTTTCCAGCGCATGATGCAGGGAACCCTTTGCCCACCTTCAAATGAAGTACCTTTTCCTTCCCTGAATCCTCCGGCAGATCCCGCATGGTTGCCAAAATTCAACCAGGGACCATTGTCGCTGGTAAAAATGACGAGGGTATTTTTGTCCAGCCCTTCCTCTTTCAAGGTCTGCATGATTTTGCCAACATTGTAATCCACCTCTTGGATCACATCACCATACATGCCTTGCTTGCTTTTTCCACGGAATGCCGGAGAGGCATTGATGGGCACATGTGGCATCGGGTTGGGTATGTAGGCGAAAAATGGTTTGTGTTTATTTTTCCGGATGAACTGGATGGCTGCATCGGCAAGC
>Ga0209443_1000609_pt1 | contig 23948 bp, 54 predicted proteins | sample LauGreBMM110DCMD_2_FD_187571 | JGI IMG/M metagenome (GOLD analysis project Ga0209443, IMG submission 187571) | Freshwater lake microbial communities from Lake Michigan, USA - Su13.BD.MM110.DCMD (SPAdes) (version 2) | ecosystem: Environmental > Aquatic > Freshwater > Lake | place: Lake Michigan... | reverse complement strand
CGTACATAATGCCCGACTAACTACAGTCGTCTAATACTTGACCACCGTCAGTCACACGCATCTCGCAGTTGTTATGAACTGGTAGATAAATGATGTCGCCGACATTCAGTGACGCACCGTAGGTATCCACAAGTTTATCTACGACATTCATAAAGTTGCCGACACAATTCTCTTTCGCTATCCAAAACAAAGTGTCACCTTCCCCTACGGTTATCGGCGCACCGTCACAAAAGAACTCATTGTCAATTCTGTTCTGCTCTCGTAAGAACGAAAACAAAAACAGTGATGCCAGAGTTATCGCAATAGTTATGAGTACGACTTTCACAGTTCTGTAAGTATCAGTGTTCATAATGTTCACCCTACCTGAAATGGTCTTTGTCGTGCGCCAACTTTTTCGGCTTCGCTCGGCGTCTTTACATCTCTCATTCCAAAAATCCTTACGGGTGGTCGCATACCTTCTGGCATTACGCATAGATGAAACTGGTTTGAGGTATCTATCAGTTCGCTCTCGGCAGGGAAAAACTCCACGCCCCAACGCTCGTCACCACATAGGTCGTTCTTTATTCGCTGTAAGTGTCGCCAATCTCTAACGATACCTCTGTCTCTACGCTTGATAGAAAGCCACTGCCAAACATAACCACCAATGTCGGTCACATCTTTTATGTTCACCTGATACACATTGTTCTCATACCGTAAAGTTGATTTGCGCCACTCAATGGCTTGTCGCACATCATCCTCGCTCATACCTGCTACGGGTACGGGTGAGTAATGAGTGTGAGGTACAAACACCCACTCGCCCCACTCGCTTGTTTTCTTTTTCTGTTGCTTCTTTTTCTTTCCCATAATTCTCGCCCCTTTCACTGGACACCACTATCTTACCGAGAGTGTGTACCAGATTTACATTCACTCATCTCAATCGGAAAGGCTTACCGGGGCTATTACGGGGTGAAAGGGGATAGTAAATCTGATACAGACCGTCAGTAGTATTGGAGGGTAAGGAAAAACCAAGCCAACTGAAAGGGGCGAGTGATGGATACAACGGTTAGAGAGTTGATGAGTGAGGTGGAAAATCTGAAACAGATGATTGACCTCGCATTGGAAAATATCGCAGAGGAAAATCTCGGCGACTACGAAACGGTAGACGACCTCGCACTCCACGAACTGGATATGGTCGTTGAGAAAATCCACAACCGAATTGTCGGAAGTTACGAAAAAAACGGCAACGATGGAATCCGAGCAAAGTTCAGTCGGGTGTTCCGAGAGAGGGGGTTCTGATGAACGAGACCTCCGAGTGGTGGGTCGCTCTCTTGGAAACAAAAACCCAAGAGGCGAGAGCACACGCAGAAAAAACATTTCGCACAACTGAAAAACAAAATCTATTTATGGACTCGTTCCACTGGGCGATGCTAAACACTCGCTCGGAAATCTGGGAGAAACTGGAGACAACAAATAATGGCTAACGAACTTGTAGGAAAACGAATTATGTTCGTGCGTTCATCAGACCTGTACACAAAACTAAAGTTCGGAGACGAGGGAGTGGTCACGAATGTAGACTCGCTCGGAACTGTTCACACAAAGTGGGACAACGGAAGTGGGCTCGGAATGATTGAGAGCGAGGGAGACTCTTTCCAGATAATTCAGGAACAGAGTGCTTGAGCGAGAACTAACTCTCCGAGAAACTTTCCGACTACTCCGAGATGTGGAGCAGTCACCCGTCAGCAAGTTTTGGTTCGGCTCGCCGTGTAAGTTCGTTCGGACTTGCGATGTCGCCGTTCATATTATTTTGCCAGAACTGATTGAGACCATCACGCCGACATTCTCTCGCTGGTTGAGGAGCACCTCTCCTCGCTGGGGTCGGAGTTGGCGCTCGTGGTAGGCGTAGCCGGGGCTATTTCCTGAATGTAAATCTGATACGCACTACCAGTAAGATATAAGCAACTACTAGAAAAGGGGAAAATAATGAAAGTAAGATATCCAGAGATTACAGTCGAACTCACTGGCAATGACGGAAACGCCTTTGCGATTATGGGAACAGTAACCAAAGCACTTAGGCGAGCAAAAGTATCGGCAGATGAAATTGCTGAATACAGAACGCAGTCAATGTCGGGTGACTACGACAACCTATTACAAGTAGCAATGCAGTGGGTGGTGTGCGAATAATGAAAAGTGTTTCTGATTATTACACAGTTCAGTTCGTTGCTGACTACTTCGTGATGACAGTAAATGTGGAAGCGCCAGACGAGGACACGGCAGAGGCTACGGCTACCCAACTCATCGTGGATTACTACGGGTTTGATGTAGGCAAGTTGTCACACGAAGTTTTAGCGTGGTCAAATGGAGACGCACTATGAGCGCCGAGTGGGAAACGCTTAGCGAGACAGAGAAAGACGGCTGGCGTGAAAAAGCAACAGAGTACCTACTCAGTCACGGCTGGATACCTCTAACTGATGATGTCTGGGCAACCGACCTGTACTCCGACCAGATAGAGGTAAAAGCCCAAGAACTCTGGGATAGTTCGCTTATCTAGAACAACTTTGGTTGTATGTACTCAATGCCGTTATCCCGACAAAAATCGTGGCGATACTGATGAAGTTCCTCAACAACAGCCCCGTCGGTGGTTGTACCCTTACCTTTTACCCAGACAACAACAAGCCTGCGAATGTTACTGCTCTCTATGCTTACGGGTAATCCACAGACAGCGCAATGAAATAAGTTGTAGGACATTCGAGTATCTTAGCGAGGTTATGTTTCCATAATGCGCACTACCCAACGAGTATCGAGAAGGATGACGGATATCTCGTTGAGAAAATGCGCCTCGCTTACGAGTAATGAAACGGCCTGTAAGCGTAGGGCTATATCGTTTAGCTCTTATTGCGTAGTTCATTCTCAACCACATAAGAGACGGATGTCCGGGGCTCCCGAGGAGTAAATCTGATACACACTGTTTATATAATTGTATTGTCCAACTGAAAGGGGAACAAAATGAAACTCCAAGAAGCAAAGTCCATCGTTGCCAAATCAATTCAGGCGCACACCCGACTGGTACGCCTGATGTCCGAGCCGACCCACGACTACGAAACCGAAGCCTTGCGCCGTGCCAGTCTGAGCCACGAGGATTACCGTGAAGCCACCGAGGGTCGCTGTGGTTTTCCGTGGGAAAAAGACACACCCGAGTCCGACTGGAACGACACCATCTCACGAGACGCACACTTCCACATCGCGCAGATTGCGTTCGGAATGGTTGAGGCTCTCGCAGGCTCGTGGCGTGACACATCGGGAAGCGAGTTCGCCGAGTTCCTGAACGAGTGTGGGCTCAACAGCGAGTGGGTCTCCGAGTACATTCCCGTGGACATTCCAACAGCCGAGTGGTCTCCGTACTGACGGGCGAGGGGTGAAGTTTCCCCCAAACCCACCCTGCCCTTTGAGGGCAATCCCGAAGGGTGCGCCAGTGAAGGCGAAGCCGGGGCTCTAGATGAATAAACAAGAAATAGTAAATCTGTTACCTAGCCCGAGTAAGGTAGTGACTATGGATACACCTACAGCAATGACCAGAGAGCGATTACAAGAAGCCCTAGAGAATATAGACGAAAGTGCTTTACTTATGGACAACTTTGATGAAGCCTGTATCGGGTTCAGTCAGAGAATAAATGAGCCACTACTCGCCGTGTACTCGTGGGAACTGATGATGAAAGTCTGCGTAGAGAGAGATGGTATGACCTACGAGGAAGCAGATGAGTACATAAGTTACAACTGCATTGGTGCGTGGGTCGGCGAGCAAACACCAATTATCGTGATGCCGATTGAGCCATTATGATACTTGTCCAGAAAATAAAGTTTGTAGGCGAGCGTATGTGCGCCAATAAAGTTGATGTTTTTTACGCTATGCAGAAAGAACGCCCTCAACGCCGAGTGAAGCGAGAGAAAATGGCTAAGGAGATTTGCCTATCGTGTGCGAACTCCGATGCGTGTCGTGATTACGCCAGACAGAATAGAGAGAGTTTCGGCGTATGGGGTGGAGAGACAGAGTACGAACGCTTTCTAGCAGGGTTCAGTGACCACAATCCGTTCCGTAGGCAACAAGGTGAAAGTCGTAGTTGGAGACCAGTTCGGAAATGATTACCCAGAACGGTTCGCCGAGTAACTACACCTCGTTTATTGCTGATGTGAGTTTGGAGTACGAACTACAGCCAGAGCCCCGAGAGATGAGATACGGTCAGATTTATTACAATATGTTGTACGAACGAAAGCCAAAAATTGCTAACGCTCTGCGTACAAGTTTGTTAGACCCTTTTCATCGAGACAACTGTCCACCTGCCGTACACGAATTCGTGGAAAGTAGATGGGAACACCCTAGTTTTATCTAGTAGGGCAGCACGATGACTGTCTAGGTTTCACGACAACCCTCGCAACCTTTTGCTTTTCTGGTGGTGGGGTCACGCTATGACTGGTCGTTGTTCTCATACTTATCACAAGATGAGCATCACGCCTGTGCGTCTGTGGCTCGCGTGGGGTCTCATCCGACATAAGTCAAGAGTACACCAAGAGTGGTTTTCTGTTGCCAAGACCCACTCGTCTCCGTTTGTTAGACAGTTACAGGCTCGTTCTCCCAGAGACCACGAGTGCGATGACCCACTAGTGGATACTCGTAGTTGAGGTATCCAATTGGGTAATCGTCTGCGTAGCGATTGGTAGCGATGACAGTAGTCATATCTATGCCACAGCGAGCGAGGTCGATGAGGATAGATGTGACTGCGTGACTGTGAGCGACTACGCGCTGACGAATCATCTGTCCATCGTGAAACTGAATGATTTGCTTTGTCATATTGACACCCCTTTCAGTGAGTGCGAGTCAAAGACTTTCTCTGACCACAATGACAGTTTATCGGCAGTGTGTACCAGATTTACCATAAATAGAGCAACTGATACTAGCCCCGGCAGGAGTATCGGTTGAGTGGTAAATCTGATACGCACCGTCAGTAGTATTGGAATATCGGAGAAAGTCTCCGTATGTAAAGACCCACGAAAGGGGTTGGCAGTATGAATGACGGAGTACGCAGTAAGGGGAGCATTATCCAAGTGAATGTAGTCAAGATGAAAATGTCTGATTACGGAGTTTCTACCGAGTGGGCAGTTGAGATTTGGTTTCAGTCGCCTACGGGTGACAGTTCAGACTCACTCACAAGACACTTGCCTTGTACCTCACTCAATCAAGCGATTTGGATAGCAGACGATTACAACAAGACCTACGCACCACAAGTGGTCGGTGCTTGGGATTTCTTGCTAACCCCAGCACCATTGGAGTTCTGTAACTAATCGCCAAAGTTTGGTGTGGGTGGTCTCCTATCAAGTCTCTGCCCACGCCGAAATATAGCCCTACGCTCCCCGACTTCTTTCCCCTTTCCCTGTCGGGTTGAGTGTGGGGCTATTCATTCGCCACACGGGGCTCTCGGCGATAAGTAAATCTGTTACATACTCTCGGTAAGATTGTATTGTCCAACGAAAGGGGATACGAAATGAAAAACTACTTTGACAGTGGCATTGAGTGGGAAATGGCTGATGAGGCTCGTAGCGCAGGCGAGATATCTGAACTGGATATCGCAGAGCCTGAACACGATGACGAGGATGATGACGAGGGCGAGGATATGGATGAAATCTATAATGACGCCGTGTTCGGGTAATGGAAATACTTTGGGCGTCAGTGTGGACAGTTCTGGAGTTCTTGGCAAAAATGACAAAGAAATACACGGTGAGTAAGTGAACGAAACCGAAAAACTATTCGTGGACTTCTGGAGTGTGGTCATAGAGGAACTCAATGGCTCGCCGTCTTATAGCGATATGGCTGAACTTACTCACGAGACACAAGTGGCGTTATTCAGTTGGTGTGGTTGTGAGGACAACGAAGGCAACGAGAACCCATACGCAGACTGCCCACCTCACGGTGAGCCGAGATACTTATGAAGTGGTAATCTTATTTACACAACTATTCGGAAATCGGAACGGAAATGAAATGAAAGAAACTGAAATACTCGCACTCCTTGACAAGGCGCTAGTCAATATCTCTAGCCGTGAACTTGTCGCCACAAGCGAGATGACGGACTTACTTCTGGACATCCGACTTCACCTAATGCTCGCCGAGGAAAGTTCAGACATCAAAGCGAAATGAGTGGAGTAGTTGTCTGTGACGGTTGTGGCGAAACTACTGTGTGTACTCAACAAGAACACCTACCAGATTACGGGTGGGCGTTACCTTACGAACACTTTGGCTACTATGGTGGCTTCACTGACGAGGTTGAGGTGCTACTTGGTCAGAGAGAAACTGAATTAGCGATACTTTGCCACGATTGCGTAGTGAAAGTGCTGAACGCCCTACCAATGCTCGCCAATAAAATTGCGCCAGATGACGGACACCACCCATACGAAGGCGAAACTCGTTGCTGTAAGTGGGCGTGGAAATCCCCACAATAAACGAATTAGTTATACGGGGCTCGGGCGAACATATGTTCGTATGGTAAATCTGATACACGGTCGCAGTAGAATTGTCTTGTCCAACTGAAAGGGGATACGAAATGAACGAACAAATGGAAGCAGTCAAAGCAGGCCTCAAACCTGCTGGGGATGGAGTGGTCATCACGGGTGAGGCAATTCCTGCCTACGGGCTGATGGTTCTCATTCAGGCCTACGCACTGGAAATCAATACGGGGATGAAGTCATCTCGTGGGTCGCTCTCTTGGGTGGCACAGAGATACGGAGTGACAGCACGCTCTAAGAAAAAGGCTCTCCGTGAATTGCTCGCAGTGTGGGAGAACACCTACGGCGAGCCAATGGAACTCACCCACAACATCACGAGGGCGCTGGCCAAATAATCCTCCGAGGGTGTCACGCAGAGAAAAACTGTGTGACACCCTTTTATTTTTCCTTTTTTTTTGCCTTTTTTTTTCCTGCCAGCCCCGCTACTCGGCTGCTAAAAAAGCAGACCGGGGCTCAGGCGAACAAGTGTTCGTACCGGTAAATCTGGTACACAGTCGCAGTAAGATATGAGTATCCAACTGAAAGGGGATATCAAGTGCTACTAAGAGAGAAAGAAGTCCAGACACTCAAAGCCGGTGAGAGAATTGTTTTCTCACGCGGCGGCGACACCGAGCAGCAGATAGGAACTGTCCGCAGCGTCGAGGTTGATGGGAAATATGTGACCATCTGGTACTACTCCGAGAGCCAAGAAGTCTCGTTTGCTCTCGCGGAAACCGGTGAGAACATCTACATCACCACCAAAGCCCGAAAGTAATCGAAGCAGCCAGAGGGTTGCCGGCAGCGAGAAGCACCGGCAGCCCAAAGGCAACAATTTTTCCCGAAAAAAAATATGAGCCCCGCCAGCCTGAATTAGATTACAGCTACGGGGCTATCGGCAAAAAAATAGGCAGACCGTAAATCTGATACATACTGCCGATATAATTGTGTTATCTACTACGAAGGGGAGATTATGAAAAAGGCACTAGCAATCACGACACTCGGAGAGGTCACGATTATCGACCTCAATGAAGGGTCACTAGAGAAATTACAGAAGGCAGTCGGTGGCTATGTTCAGGCAATCGACCTGTGCGAAGGCGTGACGATGTGGTGTAACGAGGAAGGCAAGATGATGAGCCTGCCACACAATCCATTCGGTCAGGCGTTTTGGGAAGTCGCGTTTCCTGTCGCGGAGTTCGGTCGCACCGATTACATCGTGGGTGACATTGTCCTAACGGGTGGCGCAGACGATGAAGGTGACACGCTCGGACTTACCAGCGAGGAAATTGACGAATTGCTGAAGTCGGTGAAGTGGGTCGCTGACCTCATCTCACCTCAGATAACAGTCCTCTAGTATTCGAGAAAGTTGGCAGGTTCACGCTTGCCAATTTTTTTCCTGCCAGCCCCGCTGCGCTTGGCTCTAGACAAAATGTCGGGGCTCTCACCGAGACGGTAAACCTGATACAAGCTCTTTGTATAATTTATATATCCAGCTGAAAGGGGATAGCAGATGAAAACAACCAGGAGAATGGTCCAGGAATTGAGAGTGGGCAATCGAATAATGGTCGGCTATTCATATTCCAAAACGAGAAAGATTTATGTCGCATATCTATTCGGTAAAAAGCCAACAGCTAAAGAGTGTGCGACCTATGGCTACGCCACGGGAACTATCTCAAAAATCGAAAAACCTTACGGTATTTATCGGCCCAATAAATGCTTGTGGCTTACCATCGACGGAGTCCCAGACCGTCAGGAATTCTATAAATGGGAAAAGGCAACAGTAGTACTTTCCTAAAATAAACCGGTGAGTTTTGGCCGACACCCGAGGTGCTTTTTGTCTGCCTCTTTTTTACTAGGAGCCCCGGCTTTGCCTTGCTCTAAACAAAATGTCGGGGCTCTTACCGAGACAGTAGACCTGATACACCCATACCGTATTGTTTGTAGTACCTATACCTAGAAAGGGTTACTGTGAAAACTACAAATGCTGAAATTATCCGCGAGGCTATCTCTGACGAACGGATAGAGCGTTGCTCTGTTCGTGAGGATTGGGTCATCTGCGCCCTCTGTCGTGGCTCTGGTGGTCACTCCAATAGGTTCGGCGCGTACTCTGCTGACGAGTGGAATGAGCAAGATGAGGATTTCCGCGAGAACTATCTCTCGGGTGCTTATGACGCGCATTGTGAGGACTGTGATGGCACTGGCAAGGTTCTTATGCTTGATGAGGACGAACTCTCTGACGAGGCTCGCCAGTACCTCTATGACTACCTACAGGACGAGTATGAAACCCACGCTATGGAACGGGCAGAGCGTATGGCTGGTTGCTAGTCAAAAGAGAGTAGTAACCACAACGGTTGCTACTCTCTTTCTTAGCGAGAGCCCCGCCCAACCAAGCAGCGAAGCGGGGCTGCCGTTGTCGCGGTAAATCTGGTACAAAGCGCTACTAAGCTTGCGTTGCCGCAAGGCACACGAGCCAACTGAAAGGGGCACAAAATGGAAGAATGGGAAAAAGAGGGTTTTGCTTCGGAAGAGGCGTATGTGAAAGACGCAAACGCCATGTACGAAGCCGAGCAAGAAGCGGAGTTCTGCATGAGCTTCGTCAACAGCGGCGGTCGCGCGTCTGAATGGCGAGAGGCTTACCGTCAGTCAAAAATGACTGAGGAGGAGTTTTTCGCGGAGCTCCACGCTCAGTACGGCGAGTACGGCGCCGAGTAGCGAGTCGGCTCACGCACACTTAGTGCGTGGGTCTCTCGTTGGGGAGCCCCGCATCCTGCGTGGGCTATCAGCGAAGCGGGGCCTCTGTCGTGGTCGTCTCAACGGTAAACCTGATACGGAGTGTCAGTAAGGTATGAGTACCTAGTCCTTCTGAAAGGGAACGAAATGACCGAAACAGTCAAGAAAGTATTCCAAGTGTGGTGGGCAAACGCTGGATGCTTGCCCGATAGCGAAAATCCTGCCTACGAGGCTGAAACTTTGGCAGAGTGTCAATTGTGGCTAACAAGTGACGAAGCACGAGAATACTTCGACACTGTCGGGGAATGGAATACCTACGACTTCGTACTCCGTGAAGCCGAAAGTGAGGTATAAAGTGAGGTTCGTGCTTTACATTGAGGGAATTATTATCGGCTTTGTACACGGAGCAGTCTTTACCTACGCCTACTGCGTGGTGAAAAGAAATAAGAAACAGAAATAACCAACCAGTTGCCGGGGCTCCCAGTCGGAGAATGTCCGTGACGATAAATCTGATACACACTGTCAGTAAGGTAATGATTATGACAAACACACAACACACACAAGTAGTTACCCACCAAGAATGGGCGCAAGTAATTGACCAGTCGGCTATTGAGGGAAGGCTTTACCACTTTAACGGTGGGCAGGCTTACCTAAAAGTCGGTGAGGAATTGTTGGTCGTGGATATGAGCCAAACTCCACTGCCGATATTCCAGTACCATTCGGGCGACTTCGCTAGCAATTACTTCGCTAGTTGCTCGCCAGTGTCGGCAAGTGAAAGAATTGCCGAAAATCCATTGACGCCATTCTATTCCACTGTGTCGGTGAGCCAATGAAAACTAACTCAATGACGCTACTTATGTCGGTAGTAGACGAGCGCAATAATCCATTCGGTGGGGATACCACTTCATACACACTTCGTATCTACCGAAACGAGTCCAACGGTATCGGCGTGTGTCTCTTACTCAATGACCGAGTAGTCGCCGAAAAGTTATTCCGTGACTCCGAGACTCAACACTCCGATAGTGAGCGTTGGCTCAACGACCAAGTCGGATACCCTAATCACTTCGCTGGGATACTTCTCCACCAAGACTGGGTAGTCATATGACCACGACAACCAAACACGCTGAAAAAGAAAAGTATGTCGCGCGAGACTATGGAAAATACGAGGGCAAGACGATTGCCAAGATACGACCATTGACGCTTGACGAGTGTGAGGGTATGGCGTGGGATTATGACCACGAGGACTACGCAGTCGTAGTGTTCTTTACTGACGGTACAGCGTTCATCCCAATGGCAGACGCTGAGGGTAATGGCGCAGGGTTCTTAGCCGAAGCGTAATCGTAAGTCGGTGAGCAATTTATGTCTCACTCTCACGCCGAGAGCCCCGCTTCGCTACTGGCGCACCGAACATATGTTCGGGGCTCTTATGGGATGGTAAATCTGGTACACACCCCCAGTAAGATGTATTTGTCACCTCAACTCTCACAAGTCGGGGTACACGGTTGATAGACGCAAGCCTCTCAATGCAGGTCAAGCCTCTATCGGGTTGGTTCTAGATAACTCCCCGATACGCATCCGACACCGCTAGACGCATCCGCCACTCACATCAACCGCCGATGGGGTCGCCCCCCAGTGAGAGTTGGGGTGATGTTTTTTTGCCCAAAAAAGCCCCGGCTCCGCCTTCTACCACGCATAGAAGCGGGGCCACCATAGCGCCGATTTGGTAGGCGTAAACTTGGTACACACTGCCAGTAGGATAGGTAGTACCTACTAAGTCCTAAAGGGGGCAATATGGATAAGAGAGCGTTAGATAATTGGATTACAAGTGCGCCAGAATTTGCGCCTACCGTAATCACGCAGGCTCGCTACGCCGACTGGCACGATGGTCTGCGTGTGAACGAGCGTGAGTGCGACAAGTGTGGCAAGACGGTTGGCTACAGCGACTGGAATGACGCAAACGATGTCTATGGGCTTGCGTTCATTGAGTACCTGCGCCTAGATGAGGATGATGAAGTCAATCGTTGCGAATTCTGCGTGAGTGAGGATGACTGGAATGAGAGTGTGCGCTAATGAGTAAGCGAACTAACGCCACGATGATAACTTGCCAATGGTGCGATAGCGCCGATACTTATGTCTCTGGATACTCGCCAGTGTGTGTTGAGACTCAATATAAGTGTAGGAATTGCCATAACGAGACTTGGCATAACGACAACGAAGGGACTAAGTAATGGGTAGGCAACTAGCGAGTGACCTTGCCGAGAATGGTGAGGAATACGGAATGTCGTTAGCACAATCGCTAACAATTCACCTGCGCCACAATCACTATCCACCAGTGCCGATGTCAATGGTGGCAGTGTGTATCTCTGCCATTGAGACATATAACGACAATGGCAACGGCGATGAGGTGCTAGTCCTGCCTGATGGCGTACTATGGCGTGGCAAGACAAGTGCGCCTGCGTGGGCAATCATTGAGAGCCACCACCTAGACGAATGGTGCGTGAATGACGATGACTACTAGCCCAGACGGAATACCAGTACCTAGCGAGGTACTATCTGCGCCCTGCGTGGAGTGTGGCAAGCGACTTACGCCCGATGAATTCCACTATGGTCACGACTGCGAGGTTGAGTAGTGGGCAATACCTACATACTCTTCATAGTATGCGTAGTCGGGGCTATTATCGTAAAATCATTCAGACGGTAAACCTGATACACACTGCCAGTAGAATTACATTGTTGGTAGGGAGACTGAAGAGTGCCCAATAACGCTACTCGGGGGATGGAAATGTCTCCCGACAGGCTCTCCCTACCAAATCCAATAAGTTCACCACCTACGAAAGAGTAAAGATGTCCAAGAAAAAAATGCGAGACGCAACACCACTAGAGCAAGACCTAATCCGAGTATTGACGCTCATAGTAGAGGCTGGCGTATTTGCGCTAGAACACGCCGAGACCAGAGGGGCAGAGTACGGCAGAGACTACGACACAGACGGCACGAAACGCCACGAGAACGCTTACAAGGTTGGCTCATTGACGCAGAGCATTACCCAAATAATCCAGTCAGCGAACTCTCAACTAAGTTCATTCCGAATAGAACACGACTAACCGAGAACTAGAACGGTATCCCAATAATGCCCCACACTCCAGAGAACTCGCTCAAAATTATCCGATTAGATACCCAGAGCGAACGGCAAGCCAGAACGAACGCCAAGCCAGAGCGAAAGACAAACACTAAATAACCAAACTCCACACAAGAGCCCCGACTTCGCTGGGGCTAACGAAGCAACCCGGGGCTCAGGCGAACAAGTGTTCGCTTTACATAACGCAAAACTTTTTTCACTTCGCTCCCTGAGAGGCAACCCCATCACCCCTCATTATTATTATGACGGTGGTGGAAAGGGCTTGGCAGAAAGAGGTAAACCTGATACACACTCCCAGTAGTATTGCCAGTAACAAACCTACTACAAAAGGAGTACCAGTAATGTCAAAGTCATTATCCGTCAAAGTTCAGGTGAGTATGCTCATCTCGGCTTTGGAGAAATCATTGGCAGAACGCAAGAAGCGTTACGACACGCAAGAGTTAGAGACAGCCAAGTACGAGAAGGCAGTTGCCAACTACAACCTGACTGTTCTCAAACTCATCAAGGCAGGCAAAGGCACTATTGAGGAAGTAACCCGAAACCATTGGCAAGACCGTCACTCAAAAGTGAAAGGAAAATCAACTTTCTCGGTAACGGTTCTACTTCCTACTGGCACTTTGCCAGCCGAGCCTGAGGCTGTTCGTGATTACAGCGAACACGAATACAAGCGAGACTACGAAGCCATCTCGCAGGCAATCCGTGTGCTGAAAATGACAGACCAAGAGTATGTCAATGCCAGCACCTACAAGTCGGTGGCTGAGTACCTGTAAAGAAGTCGGTGGAGTGTGGTGGGCAACTGCCACACTCCAACGCAGACAAGTGGGGCGAGAAGTACCCATAGTCGGGAGAGAGCGAGGGTGGGGAAACCTACTCTCGCTACTTTTTTGCCCAAGATAGCCCCGGCTTCGGGTTCTGCCTACCCAACAAGTGAGCAAACGGGGCTCCTGAAATAAGTTGGGCGACGGTAAATCTGATACATACCGTCAGTAAGATGAGTAGTACCTACTAAGACCCGAAGGGGGGTGAATAAAATGTCCAAGCAACTTTCTGCCGTTGCTCGTCAGTACATAAGCGCACTAGAAGCGCAAGCGTCTGCCGAGCGTGCCGTCGCTGTTGCGAAGGAATTGCTTACCGAAGCGTACGCCGAACACGGCGTGAACTCTGTGGAAGCAGAAGGCAAGAGCGTAATGCTCATTGACGCTATCCGTCGCAATTTTGACGCACAAGCACTGGAAAGCCTTGTAAGCGCAAAGACCTACCGTGAAGTCACCAAGACTGCCGTAGAGCCGAAAGCGTTTGACAAGGCTCGTAAAGCAGGTGAAATTGACGAGAGCGTAGAGACGGCTGTTGTCAAGCCAACTCCCTACACTCGCATTGTCGTCAAAGACCTTGCCGAAGTGAGTGCGACTGCCGAAGCAGTCTAATTCCAACTGGTCGGGGGTGGGGCGAAAGCCCTGCCCTCAACTAGGTGAAAGCGAGAGCGTCGCTGTTGAGCGATTATCTCGGCGTTGCCTCGCTGTACCTCTCGTATCTGCGAGCGCACCTCATCTAACTGAACTGCCAACTTACCAATGCGAACATCTAAGCCCCGTATCCTGCGTTCTTTGAGTTCGTCTTTCACAAATCAAATAATACATCGGGGCTCGCACGCAGGGGCGTATGGGTAGGGCGCACTAATAATGGGGGGCGTAAATCTGATACATAGTCCTAGTAAAGTGTTCAGTACCTACTAGACCCAAAAGGGGGAAATGAAATGTCAGTATCACTAATGGAAAGAGCCGAGAAGGCAGAGCAAATGCTCAATGCCGAAATCGGGTTTGAGATGAGAAAGGCACAAATGTATTCACTCATTGAGAGTGATGATGAAGTGTCTATGACGCTCGCTGGCGAAAGTGGAGATGTGTACGACCTGATTATGAGCCGTGACGCTCTCCAAGTGGCAAAGGCAAGCGACTTTATCGCATTGGTTACTTGTGGTTGGGCTTCACCAAGAGACAACGGTGACAACCCTGATGATGATGAAGTAGCACCAAGTCAGCACCCACAACGCAGGCGAGTTCGCTTGCTGGTTCTCGCTGGTAGAGACGGTATGGCGAGTTGCCTACGGTTCTCGGACACGCCTGATGAAGTAATCACGGACAATGGAACGGCTACTGGCTCGCTTGCTACGGCTCTCTATGACCTACTTGTGAGTGCGAAGTCCTAGACACTCCCTGAGTTCTGCCCCACGCCGAGTTCACCCCTTTCAGGCTCGGCGTTGGGGCTTTCAGGGGCAGAAGCCCCGGCTCGCAACTTGGGCGAGGGTAAATCTGATACACACTGCTAGTAAGATGTCTTTACCTACTACGAAAGAAGTCACCTATGGGATACACGCACTACAACTACCGACCACGAAAGAACGCAGGCTCTGCCTATTTCTATGGCAAGTTAGCCCTAGACGCTCGCCAAATCGTTGAGCAAGCGCAGTCAGAGGGTATTCGTATCCGTAACGGCGAGGGCTTGGGCGAACCCGAGTTCACGGAGTTCAGTTTCTCCATAAACGGAGACGCAGAGGCTTTTACAAGTGACGGGCGAGACTTGGCTCACGAAACCTTTTATTGGGCAGGTATTCCAACTCAACCCAAACACCGTGAAGGCGAGAGCCATTATTTCTCATTTTGTAAGACTGCTATGAAGCCCTATGACGCTGTCGTAACGGCGATACTCATTCGGGCTAAATCTATCTACGGCTCGTGCGTGGAGATATCGTCAGACGGCGATTGGAGTGACTGGCAGGCTGGGCGTGAGTTGTATCAGCGAGTATTCGGCGAAGTAGCCCCCTGCCCATTTGATGAGGTCAGCGTATGAGAGTGACCAACTGGAAACGGTGGCAACGGACTAAGGGCGTGACTGCCTGTGCGCTTTTTCTAATCGCTCTCGGCTGTCTAGGTGGATTAGAGGGAGACGCTGTCACCCCGATACCTTCGCCTATGGGCTTTTTTGTGTCGCTGTCGCTGTCCACCCTGCTAATGCTAAATATAACGAAATATATGAAGCAAGAAGACGGGGCTCAATGACGCACGGTAAATCTGATACATACCCTGTATATAATTATCACAACTACTACGAAAGGTTTCTATTTTGGAACTCGTGATTGACAACACCAATGACCCGACATTCGCAGAATTGAGTATCGGAGACAAGATAAACGGTATGGCAACCGTCGTGGCTTGTACCAAAGTTTGTAACAGAGAGATTGGCGAGGTTTATGCCACTTGGATTGCCGTCTGTGTCAAATCAGCAGATGACTATCATCCGTACGCCGTTTGGAGTATTGTCGCACGACCCGAAGGCTGGAGTGCTGGACACGGTGACTACGCATTCACCCTGAAAGAGGCACTGGAGTTCTATGAAGGTCGTGGTGGCAAATGAGCGACACCAAATACGGACACATTGACGGCACTACCGATTGGTTTATCTGTACCTGTGGCAATCAGCCCAACTATGACGGCTTTTTTAGTTGCCTGTCAGACGGCTCTATCGTCTCGCCAACGCAAGACGGAGAATGGGAAGGCTCTCTGTATCTATGCGAACGCTGTCAGAGGATAATCAACGGAGACACACTGGAAATTGTTGGAGTTTGTGGAGAGGCAGTCGCATACGCCAACGCAAAGTTTGACTGGGATAAATACTAGTTTTTTCACAGGAGCCCCGGCTTGCAGCTCGGGACTCGAAGGCCCGGGGCTCATACGAACATGTGTTCGCCTGACTTTTGTGACTTTTTTGTAACGAAACTTTTTCTGAGGGCAAGCCCCCACAGGTCTCTTATTATTATGACGGTGGTGGAAGAGATGTAAATCTGATACACAGTGCCAGTACCATAGTGAGTATGACAACACCTACAACACCTAAGAAGTTTGCCGTGACAGTTGATGAGCATATGCTTGTCAAGTACACACGGTACAAGTACTACGACATGCCCGAAGGAATGGAACTCCCTTCCGACTGGAGCGAACTAAACACAGACGCTCGGTATGACTGGATAAACAACAACTGCCACTTCCGAACAATGGAAGACCATGCAGAGGAATACGACAGCGAATGTGTCCATGACGAGGGAACAGAAATCATGCCCGACTGGAACGACCCACAATGAACACTTATCGGGTAACTGTAATGGTCACGCTTGATGTGAATGGCGTTGATGAGTCGGCTGGGATTGGCTCTGCCATAGAGAAGGTCAGAGAAGCCGTTGATGATTACGGTCAATCAGGTCGCAAGATGTGGGTGACTGGCTTGGCTAAAGATAGTCGTGATGAGTACTTGGTCTTTCAGCAAAAATGAGCGTAAATCTGATACATACTGGTACTAGTATGTACTCAACTACTACGAGGGAGAAATAAAATGGGAATGGATGTAATCGGGGTAAATGCAACCAGCGATACTGGAAGTTACTTTCGCAACAATGTGTGGTCGTGGAGACCATTAGCAATATTCATTCAGGAGACTTACCCTGAAATTGCTTCACACTGCGAGTACTGGAACTCCAATGACGGTGACGGTCTTGATGCCAAACTAAGTGTGGCTCTTGGAAAGAAACTTCATCAGGACATTGACAACGGAACTGTGGGAGCGTGGAAGGACAATTACTACGCAGAACTTGCAAAACTTGAGCGTGAAACATGCAACTGCTGTGACGGAACTGGCATTCGTACTGACACCATTGGTCAGGAAATGGGTATGCCGAACAAGGAACTACCTATGGAGACACAGTTGCTAACTGGACGGACACTCGGAACTTGTAATGCGTGTTACGGAATCGGAACTAAAGAGGCTTGGGCTATGAGTTACCCGTTTGATGTGGAGAATGTGCAGAACTTTGCTAACTTCTTGCTAGATTGTGGTGGATTCCAAATATGCTGAACAAGATTCGTAATGTCATAAAGTTGCTGTGGGATGTCATGGTTCACGCTCCTGCTGGAGACATACCATACGGAGTTGACATGACAATCCTTTGGGGTGACACTGCCGAACAGAGGGTGTATTACGCCTCGTTCGGAGAGGTTGACTGGTCAAACAACGCCGACTCGGAGAGCGAGCCTCTTTGGGATACATTCGGAGTGGCTGATGACGAAGTCTTCTACTACTTCACCAACAAGCGAGAACTTCTGAAAACGATTATCCAAGACCATCATGACGGCTGGAAGATAATTCAGTTCAGAATATTGTGGCTCTAAAACAGAAAGCCCAATATTTTCACATGAGCCCCGGCTGGACCGTTTAAAGGTTTTCATCGGGTAAGGCTGCCTCGCGAGGTCGCTCAAAAAAACCGTTTTTTTCGCACACTCTTCCTCCTCAGAGTATTTTTTACATGACGGTGGTGGAAGAGGGGTAAATCTGATACACACTGTCGGTATAGTAAGTACCACCTACTACACAAGGAGTTAATTATGGGTCTTGACAACATTCCACATAGATACGCCTGCGAGCGTCTCGGTACTGCAGTAAAAGTTGATGTTCTTGACAGGGACGGCGTAGCCATTCTTGACGAAGAGACATCCCTGCCTATGAAGCGCATTGACTGCAAAGAAACTCAAGCACAACAGAAATGCCCGTATCTAATCTCTGTATCAAAAACAGATTTACGGGAAGGAAGTGCTACTGGCATATTCGGAACCGACTGCTGGTATAGAGGTAAGTTTGGCAACTACCTCATAGAAGCACTGGAAATGCCCGAAATAGAGAACTCTTTCTATGGCGACAACGAAGACGGCACTTACAAGTCCCCATCGTCATGTAATGGCTTGGCAGACGAGATGGAAGAGCGCATGAAGGAAATGGGAACCGTACTTAAGGACGGCGAGAACTTGGACAAGGAAGTCAAGTACGCCATTTGGTGGTTGCGCTGGGTGGCAGAGGAATGTAATGGCTCTGATGCTTGGTACTAAAAAAGAAGTAAATCTGATACACACCGTCGCTATACTGGTACTACTTACTAATACAGAGGAGAATTACTATGCCTAACTGGTGTCAGCAATATGGGGAAGTTCGTGGCGATAACGCAGAACTCAAGAGGTTCGTAGACGCTATTCGTGTTGAGCAGGACGCCGAATGGCTTGCATTAAAGGAATTCCAGCGTCCATTTTGGGATATGAATCAACTCTTCCCAATTCCGCAGGAACTCAAGGACACCATTTCGGGTGGATATGGCACAGACGATAACGGCGATAAGAAGCCTGAACAAATTGCACTGGAGAAACAGGAAGAGTCCAACATCGCCAAGTACGGATTTAAAAACTGGTACGACTGGGCGTATGCGAACTGGGATACAAAGTGGGGCGCATGCGACATCATCTTTGATAATGCAGAATTTGATGAGAAATCCTCCAAGATTGCTCTCGATTGGCAGTCTGCATGGTCGCCATGTGTTGGTTTAATCAAAAACATATCCCAGCAGTTCCCAGCCTTGCTCTTTGGCTTTCACATGACCGAAGAGGCTAATTTCTTTGCTGGGTTTATGGTGATAAAGAACGGTACAGTGTTAGACGAATACGAATACGACATGAGTACTATGCCTACATATCCCGACAGCCCAACTCCCGAACAGGAAGAGCAATGGGAAACAGCGCACAGCGATTGGGGCAATACAATGCTCTATGAGATTGCCGAAGGTATGGATACTGCAATGACTACTGCAATGATTTCGCAGTCGTCTTGGATGTAGCAGGAAATGGAAATAGTTATAGCGTCTGCATGGACGGCACTAGAGTTTCTAGTAAAGAAAATAAAGAAATACAACCACCAACAAACAAAAGGAAAATGAAACCATGAATAAATCAAAACATCGGCAACTAAGTACAAAACTTAGAGATGCACGAATCTCTATGGACCTGAGTCAGGACTCCTTAGCGCAAGAAGCAGGGCTAGAGCGTAAGACAATCAACCGAATTGAGAACGGACACTTCTCGCCGAGTGTTGACTCTTTGTTTCGTCTCTGCAAGGCACTAGAAGTGACCCCATCGGAACTATTTAAAGGAATCAAATAATGACAAAGACATCAACAGGAACCTTCTACGAGGTCCGACTTGCATTCGGGGTAAGCAAAGAACTCATCTCCGATGAAAACTGGGACAAAGACGAACTCAACATTCTCGTGGACAAATTAACTGAAACAGCAGACGCATACTTCCGAGATAAAAGTATTGACATGGGTGACTTCTCAACCTCTGCTAAGAAACTTAAGGGAGAACCACAAATGGATTGGTTTGACAACGATTACCGAAACCCTTCATGGGGTTCCGAATGAAAGAAGATTCACTTTGGGATGAGATTGAGCCACCAACCGTTAACTGCGACTTGGACTTCACTATCACCCAATTAGGTCTGATTGTTGAGGCTTTAGGTCTCTACAAGGATTTAGGTAAAAAACTGGCAGTCGGGTTCGCTACAGAGGACGGACCTATACTGCCCGTAACACTTAACCAAGACCCAGTTGCGCAGCGTGAAATCCTAGAAAAAGTGACAAACGGCGAAGCGTGGGTTAGTCGTACGGTCGGCGATGTCCCATTAACCGAATACGAACTGGAATGCTTAGACAGGCTCATGGGTCATTTCATTGTTGGTCTTAGCGTTCTAGAGACAAAGTATGAAATTGCTGGAGAAAAGCACGCACAGGCGGGATTACCAGCAGTTGTGAGTGCGTTCTATGAACTACTCAAGAAAGAGGCAGAAAATGGAAAAGATAAATAACATCTCGGAATACATCCAGTACATAAACTTGCTGGAAGATGAGTATTATGTGCTGAATGTTACCGGGGCTCAAGCTGTAGCGAACATGCGTGACGACCTATCACAGGGGAACTTTCGTAACGCTGACACATTTGACGGAATCACTGACGAATACATTGAGTCAATGATTAGGTATTTAGAAATATCGTTCGTACGAGAAGGTAAGCACGAACAACAAGCACAACTTTTCTATAGCACTCGTCCTGTATTTTGACTTTAGGTAAACCTGATACACACTCTCAGTAAAATGGAATTATGACAACAAAAACCATTAACGATTCGGTCATTGACCAACTCAACAAACAGTGGTGGGACGAGGCTGTGTCTATCTACGGACATAAGTACAAGGTTCCCAACGAAGTTGCTAGCGATATCGGGGAAAAGATTCGTGCTCTGTATGTAATCCAACTTTTTAGAAAGAACAGCGACTCATCAAAGAACCCTGTCTCGTTCTTGTCGTCCTACTCCGTACTCCCCCATGTAGCAGAGTGGGTGGCACAGGAATACTGTGGCATTAAGTCTGTAGAGGAAGTGAAGCAAGGACTGAAAGTTGAGAAAAGAGCAGATAAATGGGGTGCTTTTCTGAAATGGGCTAACCAACATCACTTTGAGCAGTTCACTACCGAACAACTCCAAGAACAATGTGGCTTTTCTTATCAGACAACTCTGAAGTATCTGCAAGAAAGTCCAGTTTTTCGCAAACTCAAGAAAGGTCTCTGGGAAGTTAGAGACGCAAAATCTGACAGAGAAGCGAAATGACCGTCAGCAAACAAACTGGAATTGAGTGTTTTGATTGCAACGACGACACTACGACAGACGGCTTTACCGATGTGATAGATAACGCATACTTCTGTCCTAGTTGCTGGGCAGAAAGAGGAGAACAGCCCAAAGACGAGGCTGAACTTTAATAAACACGCAAGTTAATTTGCGATTGCGTGCGTGCGAGCCCCGGCTTTCGCCTAGAACCTGCCCACACGGGGCTCACGGTAAATCTGATACACGCTCATAATGAGTAGTAAATCTGATACATGGTGAGAGTAGAGTGGTACTAACTACTAAAGGTACAGCGAATTGTGCAGGCGTAAATCTGATACACACTCTTTGTAAGATAGGTAGTGCAATACACACCTACTACAACCTCTAAGGGGGGCAAATAAAATGACAACTACTACACAAACAAAACTACCCGAGTGCTGGCAGGCACTAGAGGACGCACTGACCAACGGCATTGACCGTGTGATTCTGTACGGACCGAGTGGTATCGGTAAGACATACGCTGGAATGAATATCGGCGATATTGAGGCAGGCGCATTCCGATTGGTATGCACCGAGGACATGACGAATATGGATGTCACTGGTGGATTCATGCCTGACGGTAAAGGTTCGTTTAAGTGGCTCAATGGTTCAGCACTCAAAGCGTGGGAAGGCAACGGCGTAAATGGTGGTCGGCTTATCGTGGACGAAATTGACAAAGCGAGTGGAGATGTTTATGCAACTCTCTTGGCTATGTTGGATTCACCTGAATCGGCAACTTGGGAACACCCTGACACTGGTCGGGTTCACCGTCCAAAGGCAGGATTCTCTGCACTAATGACCACCAATGTTGAGAATATGGGCGAGTTGCCAACGGCACTCACTGACCGATTCCCAATTAAAATCAGAATTAACGAGCCACACCCAACTGCTCTCTTGCGCTTGTCTAATGACTTGCGAGACTTTGCAGTTCGTATGGCTGACGCTGGTGACAGGCGAATCTCACTCCGAGCATTTATCGCATTTGACACAATGCGCAAAACACTTGGTGCAGAGCGTTCAGCAGTCCTGACATTTGGTGACAGGGCAGAATCCATTCTTGACGCTATTGCGATTAACAAGGTTTCGTAATGGCTGAAACAATTAAAACAAAAGTCATTCTCACCGAGCCTGAATGGCTATCCCGAAAAGATACAACGGGTGGTCGCTGGTTGGTTGAGGAATGCCGAGCAGTAAGAGGCGAGCCTCAAACTGACATTATTGGGCGAGAGATGAAAGTGCCTACTCAAAATGACACTCTTGCAAGGGCAATTCGTGCGCACGAAATGATGCATGCGAAAGTGTCACCTGCTGGAGATTGGGATAGTTGGGTTAAGCGCAAAATTGCCAGTAAATCATCTCTCACTGTCGTTGAGGAATTGCGAGTTAACACTCTCTGCCAGCATGCAGGGTTTGATGTTAAGAACAACCTTGCTGACGGTGGAGAGTCTGCTGACGGTGAAAGAATGGGTGCTACAAAAGATTGGGCTGGTGCAGTACAAATGGCAGTAGCAACTGCCGGTACTGCGAGCAACAAACTATTCCTAACTGGAGTACGCCGACACAACCGAGAATGGGGTCCGATACTTCTTGACATCTCCAAGCGAGCCGTGAAAGAAATGAACAAGGTAATTAAGAAGCGAGGCTTAGGAGAATTAGCCTCTACCGAAGTTCACGAACACATTCAGTTATCGCCACGAGGGTTCTCGCATACCGAAAGAATTGCAGAATGGGTTGACCGTCTTTGCGCTAAATCTCCCGAGGATATCGCAAAGGAAGCAGAGCAGGCTCGCCAAGCGAGAGCGAAAGCGAAGTCTGATAAAGAATCGGCAAATGCAAAAGCCACAGAGGGCGAACACTCCAACAAGGGTGAGTCCAACGGCGAAGGCAAAATGGACGGTAATCCCTACACAGGAATTACTTCATCCGAGGAGTATCGCACTCCATATTGGGGAACTCTCAAAGTTGAGAGACTTCCAATGCCAGTTCACACAAAAGGAAATATCGGAAGGAAGCGAGTTGCGTCCAATGTTGGAATGCGACCACGCCGAATGCACCGATATCTCACTGACCCACAAATGCGAATCTTTGACCGAGTGGTACGAGGTAGTGGTGGAGTAGTGGTGCTGGACTCCAGTGGCTCTATGTCATTCAGTAGAGAGCAACTTCACGCAATTCTTGATAACTGTGCAGGTGCAACTGTCATTATGTACACAGACAAAGAGCGTGACGGAACTAACTGCTGGATAGTTGCAGACAAGGGGAGAATGGTTAACGAATTACCTGATGTCGGATACGGCAACGGTGTTGACTTCCCTGCACTGGAGTTTGGAAAGACATTCCGACAGACTGCCAGTTCACCGTTTATTTGGGTAACTGACGGTGGAGTGTGTGGACCTCACCAAGGGTTCAGTAATCTGCTCGCTATGCAGTGCATTCAGTTCTGTAAGCGAAATAATGTTGTTATCGTGCCACACGCTGACGAAGCCATTGAGCAATTAAAGAATCTCAAAAGTGGCAACAAAGCGAAATCCGATTATCCCCAAATGTTGGTAAAGGCATACCACGAAGTGCAGGGAACTCAACTCCAATAAAGTGTCTGTGGGGTGTGCAGGAATGCATGCCCCACTACACAGTAGGTATTGCACTATCTACTGGGTAGTCTCTCCAGTGGGTGCTATTGCCCCCCAATAGCATTCACTGGGAACTACTGAATCATCCAACTACTAACAAGGAGATTAAGAATGTCACAAACTGAAAATGGGTTTGCAGAATTGACGAGCAAATTAGTGGAAAGCATTGACCACCAAATAAATTGGTTGCACTCAATAAAACTGGACATTAGTGCTGGCACTTACAATGCAGAGCAGGCTCGTCTTGACTACGAGAATGCCACCAACAGCGAAGGGTTTAACTGGTTGTCGTTACTCCAAGACATGGGAGATACAGAATGACAATAAAAACGACTTTCTTGACAATCATCCGAGAGCCAGTCACTTGGGCAATCATGGACATACA
>Ga0209443_1000607_pt1 | contig 23988 bp, 21 predicted proteins | sample LauGreBMM110DCMD_2_FD_187571 | JGI IMG/M metagenome (GOLD analysis project Ga0209443, IMG submission 187571) | Freshwater lake microbial communities from Lake Michigan, USA - Su13.BD.MM110.DCMD (SPAdes) (version 2) | ecosystem: Environmental > Aquatic > Freshwater > Lake | place: Lake Michigan... | reverse complement strand
TCAGTTCAGGAGTTGCGTTTAGTTGATCTAGTATTGTTTCTGCTTTTCCTTTTAAATAAAGGTGATAAGCCCAAGGTAAAAATTCGAGTGGTGAGGCATCGATATCTGGATTGTTACAACATTTGCCACAACCTGCAACACAGCCTAGTTTTGTTTGTTCTTGAAAAGTATTTATTTCAAGTTCAAGTTTACTGTATAACGCTTCTACTTGTATAACGCGGTCTGCTATTGACATTCTTTTTTTTCGAAGGTAGTTAATATTTTATAAAAGAAGAAATGAATTTTATTTTAATAAAAAAGCCCTGCATTGCAGAGCTTTTAGTGACCTCGACTGGATTCAAACCAGTAACCTTCTGAGCCGTAATCAGATGCGCTATTCAGTTGCGCCACGAGGCCATTTTTTGTGAGTGCAAATATAGATATTTTTAGTAGATATACAAATCGAAATTTAAAAAATAACTGCTTTTGGTTTAATTATCTAAAGCTCTACAAGTTATGTAATACCGATAGCCTATTAAAGCCATTTGCCATTTTTTTGCTTTGATAGGATCTAATCCTTGTTTAGTAAAACTAGGTAAAATGATTTTGTTTATTTTGGCGAGTAGTTTATACATTGTTTGATTTTTTATTATTGATTAATTTATACACCCATAATCCAAGCAAAACACTAATTAATCCGAGAGTTCCCATAAAAAACCAATTGGCTTGATAACCAAAATTATCGATAATAGTCATTCCGGTTTTTGCACTTAAAATATGCGCCATACTATAGGTCATGGTGAAAATAGCCATATAACGACCTTCGTGTCCTTTTGGTGCGCGACTCATGGCAAAGGAATTTGAAAAAGGAAAGGCAAACATTTCGGCAAAGGTCATGAATAGCATCATGATGATTAAAATGCCTACCCAATTATTAATTAGCAACAGAAACATACTTATGGCCATTAATAAACCGCCTAAATTTATAGCTCTAAGTTTATTAATTTTATTTCTTTCGATGTAGCTAACTAATGGCATTTCTATGAAAAAAACCAGGATTCCATTAAAAGTTAAGAGTAAACCGGTTTGAAGTTCAGATAAGTTAAATTGTTCTTTATGGTATAATGGAATTGTTGTGAACAACTGGAAAAACATGATTCCTGAAATCAAACAAATCATTAGAAAAATCAAAAAAGGTGCATCTTTAAATACTGAATGGGTTAATACTTCACCAGGATGTGCTTTATCAGTATAAGCTGATTTTTTCTTTTCTTTTACTTTAGCCCAAAAAATTACAATAGCAATAATACAGGTAGCACCATCTACCCAAAATAATCCTTTATAACCTACGCTCATAATTAATAGACCACCTAGAGCTGGTCCTGCCGCAAATCCTAAATTAATAGCTAAACGCACAAGGGTTAAAGCTCTAGTTCTGTTTTCGGGTTTTGCATAGGCTCCAAGTGAAACAAACATAGCAGGTCTAAACATATCAGCCACGACCATAATAGTAAACATACTGAAACACAAAGCCCAAAAAGAAGTGATGTATTGCAAGAAAAAGAACATGACACCACTAGTGAATAAACTAAAAATCATTATTTTATAGAACCCAATCTTGTCTGATAATTTTCCACCGAGCCAAGAACCAAGCATTGATCCCAATCCAAAACTTACCATAATCCATCCTACTTCACCATATGAAAAATGTAAGTCTTCTTTAAGGTATTTTGATAAGAACGGTAATACCATTGTGCCTGCACGATTGATAAAAGTAATGAGTGCAAGAATCCAAATTTCTCTTGAAAATCCTCTGAAGTTGTTGATGTATTTTTGAAAGGCGCGTTGTAACATAAGTACTATTGAACTGCAAATTTACGAAAGCTAAACCGAATACATTGTGAACTAATTTATATATTTTTGTAAAAATAAAAGTCATGATTAAATTCATCAATTTGCATACCCATAAATTTTCAAATGACAGTGAGGTTATTGAAATAGTAAATCAATATCCATGGGAGTTTGATGCGGAAATTCCGAAATACTCAATAGGAATTCATCCTTGGTACATTGATGAAAATAGATTGGAAAACGATTTGGAAATCATCAAAGAAAAATTACAATTCACTGATTGTTTAGCTTTGGGCGAATGTGGTTTAGATAAGCGAATTGATATTCCATTAGAATTACAAATAGCTATTTTTAAGAAGCAATTAGAAATCGTAAAGCAAACCAACAAACCAATAATTTTGCATTGTGTGGCTGCATTTGATGAAGTAATTGCCATAAAAAATGAAATGAAAATAGAAAACCCCATGATTATTCACGGATTTTCAAAAAATGAGCAGTTAGCGCAATCATTATTGAATAATGGTTTTTATCTTTCTTTCGGAAAATACTTATTGCGTAATCCAGATTTAGAAAAAGTAGTTAACTTTGCACCCGAAAATCAAATTTTATTAGAAACTGATACCATTGAAGAAACTATTTATGAAGTGTATGAAAAAGCAGCTTCTGTAAAAGGAATTTCAGTACTAGAAATGAAAACAATGGTTTTTGCTAATTTTTCAAGGATTTTCGGTTAGACAATTCATCAATTTAACGATTCAACATTAATATGACAAAGTGGAAAGAAAGAGCGACTTTATTATTTAAAGAGGAAGGAATACAAAAGTTAGATAATGCCAATGTTTTAGTAGTTGGATTAGGAGGTGTTGGAAGTTTTGCTGCCGAATTTTTAGCGCGAGCGGGTATTGGAAAAATGACAATTGTAGATGGCGATGTCGTTGATATTACTAATATTAATAGGCAATTACCAGCATTGCACAGTACGGTAGGTGAACCAAAAGTTAAAATTGTTGGTGATCGATTAATGGATATAAATCCCGAGTTACAATTGACTCGAATTGAAGAATTTTTGTCACCAGAACGTGCCTTCGAATTAATTTCACCCGAATTTGATTACGTTTTAGATTGTATTGATAGTGTGACTCCAAAAATTAATTTGATTTTAGCTTGTAAACGCAAGAAGGTTAAAGTTATTAGTAACATGGGAGCAGGAGGAAAGTTTGAAGCGGAAAAAGTTCAAGTGCGCGATATTAGTAAAACCGAATATTGTCCGCTTGCAAAAAATGTTCGTAAGCGTTTAAAATTGGAAGGAATTTCTAAAGGAGTAAAAGTAGTTTATTCCTTCGAGCGACCTGATTATTCGAGTATTAAGACCACAGACGGATCTAATTTCAAAAAGTCCTTTTATGGAACCAATAGTTGGATGCCAGCATTGTTTGGTTTACATGCAGCAGAAACGGTTGTAAAACACCTTATTGGAAAAGAAAAAAGATAAATTACTGAACAGGATTTGTAATCACATTACTTTCAGTTGATGGAACAACTTCAGTACTTTCAGGCTTTGGTTTACTAATTTTTTGTTTCACAGGGATATATATTTCGGTAACCCATTTTGAAGGTTTTCTTTCTTTCGGCAAACTCACTTTGTAAATTTCAATTGGTTTTCCTAGATCATCTTCCGATAATTTACTTTTATTCATATATTTTCGGGCTTCTTTCCACGCTTTTTCATTATGCGAATAATCGCCATTAAGAGTTGCTTTTACGGCTAAAAAGGAATCAAAATGTCCGCCTGAAATTTCGCTACCTTCTGTAGTTAAAATTTCTTCTTCCACTGGAACACACATTGCAAAAACAGTTTTGTTATTGCTTGTTTTTTTCGTTTTATAAATTACGAAAGGCAATCCAGTAATTTTAATGTCGTTTTTGGTTACAAATGAAACCATGTTTTGTAACATTAATTTTGATGTTTTTTGAAAATCTGCTACAGCACAAGTTCCTGCTTGTTGAATATAATTTGTAGTATTTTTTGTAACTAAACCATTAATCTTTATGGTATAGTTTGCAATTTCGTTAACTAAATAATGATCAATATTATCTAACCCTTTTTCAAGTTCACTACCTACCACATTAGTAGCACCACCTTTTAATACGCTTAAAATTTTTAATTTTAAATCAAGTTTTCCGTTTACTTCCCAAGTAACGATGGTTCCTTTTTTTGTTTTTTTAAAATGAAATAAAGAACTGCTTTTCTCTTCGTTTAAAATAATTGTTTGTGCAATAGAATCAGTTGAAGATAAGTTTTTGTTCACCAATGAAATTTCATCTTTTTCCCAAGGACTCCAATCGTTTAAAGAAGTTGTATCTGAAATAAAATGAAATATAACATCTTTTGAAATACTTATTTCTTTAGAACGCATTATTTTATAATCACCGGGTTGTGTAGCTACAAAAACCACAAAAGCGATTGATAATAAGAGAAATAATAGAAATAAATATTTAAGGATTCTCATTTTTTAGGGATTTGTTTCAAATGTAAGTAAAATTATTCTTTCATAAAGACTTTGATTAAAAAGAGCAGTCCTATAAAAGTTAAAAAACCAATGAAAATCCAATAGGTGCCTTTATAAAAGGGTTGTAATACCTTTAAATCTTTTCTATAAACTGCAATCATTGTGATAACAAATGCAATGATAAAAAAGATTGCAAAATAAATTTGACCTGTTGAAAACATATTGAAAATTTTTTACAAAAATAAGGATTAATTAGATTCTAATTTTTTATTTTTAGTAAAATAAATTCAATAGTATGCAAAATCAATTAAATGCAGTAAAATTATTTCATGAAACCTATGGACTAGGCGTAAGTTCTGGTATGAAAGCCGATCTAGGAACTCTTAAAAATGAGCTTCGTTTCAATTTAATGAAAGAAGAAAATGAAGAATATTTAGAAGCCGTTCAAAATAATGATATTGTTGAAATAGCCGATGCGCTAGGCGATATGCTATACATTCTTTGCGGAACTATTTTAGAACATGGTCTACAACATAAAATTGAAGCGGTTTTTGATGAAATTCAACGTTCCAACATGAGTAAATTAGGCGAAGATGGAAAACCTATTTATCGAGAAGATGGCAAAGTAATGAAAGGTCCCAATTACTTTAAACCTAATTTTGAAGAGATATTGAAATAGTCGCAGTTTCCAGTCACAGTTATCACTGATACTTTTACTGATAACTGAGACTGAGACCGCGGACTATATCTTAACGGTCCAACCAAAAGTGTCTTCGTCTAATTTATGTTGAATATTAGTCAGTTTTTCTTTAATATCTAGAGCCATTGAGTGTTCCATCATGGGCAATTCAAAATATTCTTCTTTATATGAGAAACCAACGATAGGATTGATAACTGCAGCAGTACCAGCTCCAAAAATTTCTTTTAAAGAACCATTTTTAGCAGCTATAATTAATTCTTCAACGAGTACCGAACGAACTTCAACTTTAATATTTTCTCCTTTTGCTAAATCAATTACGCTTTTACGTGTTACACCATCTAAAATGCGTTCGCTTGTTGGCGCAGTGAATAATGTATCATTTATTCTAAAAAATACGTTCATTGTACCAGCTTCTTCCAGTTTGGTATGAGTAGCATCGTCTGTCCAAATGATTTGCTGAAATCCTTTTTCGTTTGCTAATTTTGTTGGATAAAATTGAGCCGAATAATTTCCAGCAGCTTTTGCGGCACCAATTCCTCCATTAGCAGCTCTACTAAAATGTTCGGCAATAATTACTTTTACTTCGCCAGAATAGTAAGAACGTGCAGGCGATAAAATAATCATAAATCGATATTCTTGAGAAGGAGCAGCAATGACACCGTGACCGGTAGCAATCATAAAAGGTCTGATGTATAAGGTATTACCCTTTCCTCTTTTTACCCATTCTTTTTCAATTTGTAATAGTTTTTTCAATCCACCCATGAAAACAGCTTCTGGAACTTCGGGCATAGCCATTCTGATCGCACTTTTGTTAAAACGTTCGAAATTTTCTTCTGGACGAAATAACCAAACTGCACCTTCCAAATCTTTATATGCTTTCATCCCTTCAAATATGGCTTGTCCATAATGAAAAACTTTTGCAGATGGATCTATAGTAAAAGGAGCATAAGGTTGAATTGTAGGTTTTTGCCAACTACCTTCTTTAAAATCACAAATTAACATGTGATCTGTAAAGACGTTACCAAAAGTTAGGTTTTCAAAATCAACACTGTTAATTTTTGAATTTGAAGCTGAAATAATTTCAATATCATTTAAAGTTGTTTCTTCCATTTTGAAAAAAAGTAGTTTTAATAATTAGAAAAATAACTGATTTTTGATAAATATTTTGCAAACTTACTAAAAAATGAACTGTTAAAATTGCTTTAGTTGTATAATTATTAACAAACTAAAATTTAAAATAATATTTATTCATATTTTAATTTTTAAAAATTCTTTTAGGTTTAACCAAATTGATATGATGAGCATATTAAAAATAATGGTATTTTTGTATATAAAATAAATTTTAAAATGATAAAAATTATAATCCTAGCAGTATTCATGACATCTATTTTTATGAGTTGTGAATCAAAAAAAGAAGTTTCTAAAGAGGAAAGCACTGTTTCATATGCAAAATTTGGAGATTCAATTTCTTCAGAAAACGCAATGAATAATACCGAAATGATGGAAAAATTTGCTACTTTGAAAGAAGGCGACACACTTTCGGTTAAGTTTAAATCCTTAATTAATGAAGTATGTCAAAAGAAAGGTTGTTGGATGACGTTAACTTTAGCTGATGATAAAGAAGTTTTTGTAAAATTCAAAGATTATGGTTTCTTCGTACCAAAGAATGCGCAAGAAAAAGAAGTTATCGTAAACGGAAAAGCTTTTATAAGTGTTGAAAGTGTTGATGTTTTGAAACATTATGCTAAAGACGCAGGAAAATCTCAAGCAGCTATAGACAGTATTGTGGAACCGAAAGTTACTTATTCTTTCATGGCAGATGGTGTTTTAATTGCTAAGTAATGAAACAATTAATTCTATTACTAGGCTTCTTTTTTTTGACAATTTCATGCGATAAGAAATCCGAGGGAAAGCAAACAGATAATGAAGCTTGTGCATCTGATTCAAAGGTTAATAAAGATGGATTTGAAATGTATGAAATGTCAGAAATGGCGGCACTTATGGAGCAAATGTATGTCGATAATCAGCGTTTGAAAGAGCGTATTATTAAAGGTGATACTATTGGTAAATTTCCACAGCATTTTATAAAAATTCATGAAGCCGTAATGACTGATGAAACCGATAAAGATGCCTTTTTTAACGAACAAGCGGCTAAGTTCATCAAAGCACAAGAATTAATTTATGAAGATCCGAAAAATGCAAAAGAACACTTCAATAATGGGATAGATGCTTGTATTAAGTGCCATGAAGTAAAATGCGGCGGACCCATTCCGAAGATTAAAAAATTATACATTAAATAATGTATTCTGTTATAATAGTGAAGGTTTGAGATTTTTCTTAAACCTTTTTTATGCGCTATAAAATGAAAAGAGAAATTATAATTACTGCTGATGGTTCCACAACCATTAGAATTCCTGATTGGAATGAAAATTATCATTCTAGCCACGGAGCAATTCAAGAGGCAAAGCATGTTTTCATAGCAAGCGGTTTGGATTTGTTTAATAATCAGGCTGAAATTTCTATTTTGGAGATAGGATTTGGAACCGGTTTAAACGCATTTATTACTTTTTTAGAAACTCAAAAGAAAGAAAAAGTCAATTATGTTGGAGTAGAAGCTTATCCAATTTCTCAAGAAGAAGTAATGCAAATGAATTATCCTTCAGAATTAAAGGCAAATTCATTTACAACTATTTTTGAAAAATTACATAATTGCGATTGGGAACAAGAGGTACCAATTGCATCTCATTTTAAGTTCACTAAACGGCAACAATTGTTTCAAGATATAGAAGATAAAAATCAGTTTAATTTGATTTATTTTGATGCGTTTGGTTTTCCTTTACAGCCTGAATTATGGAGCGAACTTATTTTCAAAAAAATGTTTGATGCATTACTTCCTAATGGTGTTTTAGTAACCTACGCTTGTAGAACAAGTATAAAAAACGCCATGATTGCTGCGGGTTTTACAATTGAAAAGTTACCTGGTGCTCCTGGAAAACGAGAAATGCTTAGAGCAACAAAAAATCTTGTTGAATAAAAATTTAGCAAAAATTTAGCATTTTTTTTAACATAACTTTTTTAAATCAATCTTTTTTTTGATTAATTTTACAACATGTTCTTATTTTTATATTAACCTATAAATTTTAAAGATTATGCCTCGAGTTATGTTTACTTACACCAAATCTATTTTGGAACGAGTTAGTTTTGATCCCAAATTATTTTGCAAGGAATTAGAAAAAGCATTAAAAAATTTACTTCCTTACGAATTAGAACAATTGCGTGAATGGTTGTTACAATTCACCAAAGAGAAACCCGAATTAAGACAATGTTTAATTTATATTAACTAACAAAAAAGTCCCGATTTATCGGGATTTTTTATTTATTAGGTTTCGGACTTATAATTTCTACATCACTAAAGGCTATTGCTCCTCTAACAACTCCAGATATAACATCGCGTAATGCGTTAATGATGTGAATTTTTAATTCGTTTTTTGGATAAATTAAACTTACTTCTCTAGCAGGTTTTGGGTCTTTGAAGGCTCTTAATTTAGTTTTATTTTTATCATTTAGATCTAACGTGTGCAGGAAAGGCAGTAAGGTCGTTCCTAGTCCTTCATCGGCTAATTTTATTAACGTTTCAAAACTACCACTCTCTAATTGAAAATGACTATCTGCAATATATTTATTGTTTTTGCATAAATTTAAAATGCCATTTCTAAAACAATGTCCGTCTTGTAATAATAAAATAGTGTCAAGATCTAAATCGTCTATTGTAATTTCTTTTTTATTAAAACTAACATGATTTTCTGGCATGTATGCAACAAAAGGTTCAAAATAAAGCACAATTTCTTTCAAGTTTTCTTCTTCTAAAGGAGTTGCAGCAATAGCACAGTCTAGATGACCATTTTTTAATTTTTTGATAATTTCTTCGGTCGTTTGTTCCTCAATTATCAAATTTACCTTTGGATATTTCTTGATGAAATTATTCAAAAACATCGGAAGTAAAGTAGGCATAATAGTAGGAATAATCCCTATTTTGAATTCGCCACCAATATAGCCTTTTTGTTGATCTACAATATCTTTTATTCTACCGGCTTCATTAACAATATTTTTTGCCTGATTTACAATTTTATCACCTACTTCGGTTAGTAAAATGGGTTTTTTACTTCGGTCAAATATTAGTATATCTAATTCATCTTCAAGTTTTTGAATTTGCATACTTAAGGTAGGTTGTGTTACAAAACACTTTTCGGCAGCAAGTGTAAAGTTTTTGTATTCGGCAACAGCTAAAACATAATGTAATTGAGTAATCGTCATAGTATTGATAATTTTGATGCAAATATAAAAACTAATCAATTAAACTTATAAGTTTTGGATTTTATTATTTGACATATCTTAATCTATATTATTATCAAAAATTTAATATGTAGATTAAAATATTTTAATAAAATTTTATGATTAAAATTAATTCAAACTACTATTTTTGTACCATGAAATTTTTAGCAAGTATAATAGCACTAATTTTTATTATGTTTTTGTCAACTCCTACTTTAATAAGTTTGATTGACAAAGAGGTAGATACTTCATATTTCTATTCCCTTTGCGAAGAGGAAGAAAGTCAAGTTTGTTTTGACGAAATTAAATCTGTTCCGTTTATAGATTTTGAGTTTGAAAATCTTTCTAGTAATTTACCTAAATTTTTAAATGTTTCCTCTGAAACTAATTTAAGTTTTACCAATTTAGCACATCAAATTTTCTCACCACCACCAAATTTAGTATAATACAATAGTTTATTATCGCTTAATAAAGAGGCGAATTATTATTAATGTATTATATTTTATTTATGAGTAATCATTCTATTTTTTCCAATGTAAAAGGAGACCTTGCATCTGGATTAGTTGTTTTTTTAGTGGCCTTGCCATTGTGTTTAGGAATTGCATTAGCCTCAGGTGCGCCCTTGTTTTCAGGAATTGTATCGGGTGTGGTTGGCGGAATTGTTGTTGGTTTTTTGAGCAACTCTGCCTTGAGTGTAACAGGTCCTGCAGCGGGTTTAACCGCAATTGTTTTAACTGCAATTACCGATTTAGGCGGTTTTGATATTTTTCTAGTAGCATTAATTTTAGCAGGATTAATTCAAATTGGTCTAGGATTTTTAAAAGCAGGAAGTTTTTCAAATTATTTTCCAACAAGTGTGATTGAAGGAATGCTTGCCGCTATTGGAATCATCATTATTTTAAAACAAATTCCACATGCTTTTGGTCATGATGTTGACAATGAAGGCGATTTTTTCTTCATAGAAAAATCGGGACACAGTACTTTTGATACTTTGTTTGAATCCATTAATTTTATTCATGGCGGTTCACTGATTATTGCTCTTTTGTCATTAGCCATTTTAATTACTTGGCAAAAAGTTCCTGCTTTACAGAAAATCAAACTGGTTCCTGGCGCACTTGTTGTTGTAGTTTTGAGTATAATATTAAATGAGTTATTCATTTATTCTGATTCTGTTTTAGCAATTACAACAAAAAATCATTTGGTAAACTTACCTTCCTTTACCAAAATTAGTAATGGATTTGCATTGCCAAATTTTTCTGCATTAACTAATGAGAAAGTGTGGATTATTGCTATAACCATTGCTGTAGTTGCTTCTATTGAAACCTTATTATGTATTGAAGCAACCGATAAATTAGACCCATATAAACGATTTACGGATACCAATCGCGAGTTAAAAGCACAAGGAATTGGAAACATTGTTAGTGGATTATTAGGCGGCTTACCTATGACATCAGTAGTAGTTCGTTCCTCTGCAAACATCAGTTCGGGCGCAAAAACAAAGTTATCTACTATTTTTCATGGTATTTTATTGATTGCATTTGCATTAACAATTCCGTTTATCTTAAACAAAATTCCGTTAGCCGCTTTGGCAGCTGTTTTGTTAATGGTAGGGTATAAATTAGCAAAACCTAGCGTTTTTATTCACTTATGGAAAAGTGGTTATTCTCAATTTATTCCTTTTGTAATCACAGTAATTGCTGTTGTAGGCATCGATTTATTAAAGGGAGTTGCAATTGGTTTAGCTGTGAGTATTATTTTTATCTTATACCAAAATTTAAAAATTGCGTATTCTTTTAAAAAAGAATCGTTTCATGATGGCGATGTAATAACAATTAAACTTGCTCAAGAAGTTTCATTTTTGAACAAAGCTGCCATTAAGAGTACTTTAGGAAGCATTCCAAATAATTCAAAATTAATTATTGATGCCTCAAACACAAAATATATCGATTTTGATATAGTAGAATTGATAAAAGATTTTAAAAACGTCCAATCTCAAGATAAAGAAATAGATTTAACCTTAAAAGGTTTTAAAGACTATTATGATTTTGAAGAAACAGAATTTAAACACGTAAAAATTAAAGAGTCAAAATAATTTAAAAAAAATATAGGCATGAAAGCACATAATAAAGAAACACAAGATCAAATGACACCTCGCACTGCATTAGAATTTTTGAAAGAAGGAAACAGTCGTTTTGTTAATAATTTAAAAGCAAATAGAAATTTATTAGAACAGGCTAATGAAACTAGAGATGGTCAATGGCCATTTGCGACTATTTTGAGTTGTATTGATAGTAGAACTTCGGCAGAACTAATTTTTGATCAAGGTCTAGGCGATGTTTTTTCGGTTAGAATTGCTGGAAATATTGTAAACACAGATATATTAGGAAGTATGGAATTTGCTTGTAAAGTAGCAGGTTCAAAGTTAATTGTAGTGCTTGGTCACACAAAATGTGGCGCAGTTAAAGGGGCTTGTGACCACGTTGAAATGGGTAACTTAACAGAGCTTTTATCAAAAATTCAACCCGCTGTTTATGAAGAAAAAGTAACTTCTGACAATAGAACTTCAAAAAATGGGCCTTTTGTAGAAAATGTTGCTCAAATTAATGTAAAACGAAGCGTAAAGAATATCATTGAAAGAAGTTTTGTCTTAGAACGAATGCTAGAAGCAGGACAAATAGGTATTGTAGGAGCAATGCACGATATTGAAACAGGATTAGTAACTTTTTATGAAGATGTTCAATATATAAAGGATGATTTAAACCCAGAATTTACAGTTGCCGAACTTAGACATTAAACAATAAAATTATTAAAGCTATCATTTCAAAAAAAGTAAAAGAAATTGATAGCTTTTTTTTATATTTGGTACCACAAAAAATATTAAAATGGGCGATTTTTATAAAAAAATACTAGATAACAATAAAAAGTGGGTAGAAAATAAATTAGCCATAAGCCCAAATTATTTCAAAAATTTAGCAGAAGGTCAAAGTCCGCCATTATTATGGATCGGTTGTTCTGATAGCCGAGTACCAGCAAATGAAATCATTGGTGCTGAACCTGGTGAAGTATTCGTACATCGAAATATAGCAAATATGGTAGTGCATTCAGACATGAATATGCTAAGTGTTTTAGATTACGCCGTAAACGCATTAAAAGTGAAACATGTAATTGTTTGTGGCCATTATGGATGTGGTGGTGTAAAAGCAGCAATGGGTAATGATTCTATTGGAATTATTGACAATTGGATACGTCACATTAAAGATGTATATCGTTTTCATCATGAAGAATTAGACGCTATTATAGATGAAAAAGAACGTTTTAATACGTTTGTAGAAGTTAATGTAAAAGAACAAGTGCTTGATTTAGCTAAAACTTCAATTGTACAAAATGCGTGGAAAAACGGTCAAGAACTTACGTTACACGGTTGGGTTTATGGTCTTAATGATGGTTATGTTACCGATTTAGGCGTAAATTTTAGTTGCGATAAAGATTTGGATGATGTTTATCAGTTAAAATTCTAATCCTCCAAATTTTCATTAAAGGCTGAAGGTAATAATTGAGGTATAAATTTAATTAAAATAGGTAGTAGTAAACTACCTCCAGGAAGTAAAAAAATAGTTAAAGACGGAATTGTTTTACAAATGTCGAGTAGCTGTTTTTTTACTTTCTTTTTTTCTTCTTTTGTTAAATCTTTAGTAGTTGATTGCGCTAAAAGTTGCATCAGTTCGCCACTTTCTTTGATTTCTTTTGTCAATCGATCTTTATTTCTGATAATTAGTTTTGTAACATTTTTGTTCGTATGTTCATAAAAATGCTTGATCGGATTTGAATAATTAAAAAAAGGGATTTCTGCTTTATAAGTTGCTATGAAACGGCGAATTTCAGAATTACTTTTTTCAAGAATTTGAGCATCAATCTTCAAGACATTACTTATATTTTCTAAAAAATTATTTTCATCAGCTTCTAATTGTTGATCACTCCAAAGCGCCATTTGAGCAATATCTAAAAGATATAACTTTTCTAATATTTCGTTATAATTTGTGAGTTTAAGATCAGTAAACTCAATAGAATCTATAGTTGTAAATTTTGTATAGCGAATGGAGTTTTCAAATAATTTCACTAATAATTCATCATATTGTGATTTATTTTGTTTGATATTTAATGCAAAGGATATGATTTTTATACAATCTGATTCTATGTTTTTTAAATAATCATTGGGTAAATTGTTGTTTTTTAAATAATAGTGAAAAGCCAATACATCAATAAACAACAAAGCATTAGTTATAATGTGTGAAAAGTTTTTACTAATGCTGTTTTGATTGGTTTGAATACGACCGTCAATTACTTTTTCTAATCGGGAGCTGCGAGAACCTTCGGGTAGTATTTTTTTAATAAAGTTTAAGTTTTCTGGCTGAATAATTTTGTAAAATTCATAAACCAGCTCAATGAAATCTTTTGAATCGCCTTTTTGGTTTTCAAGTGTATAAACCGAATATAACGTATTTAAAAAACCAACTTTAGTAATTTCATCATACGACCATTTTGAAGTATTTAGCGGCGCTTTTAATTGAAAATTAACTACATAACCATAAATAAATCCTGTTGTTCTGCAATTTTCATAGAACGACACATAATTACATTCAAAATCAAAGAAATTATCCTGATTTTCAGTAAAAAACTTATCAATCCATCCGTTGGTAGAAGGGTTTATCATTTTTTTAGTTTTTCTTTTAAATATTTTCCAGTAATTGAATTCTTGTTTTTAGCCACTTCTTCCGGTGTGCCAAAAGCTATTAATTTTCCACCGTTTTCACCACCCTCTGGACCAATATCTAAAATATAATCAGCACATTTTATAAGGTCTAAGTTATGTTCAATTACAATGATTGAATGTCCTTTTTCTAATAAGGCATCAAACGAAGCTAATAATTTCTTGATATCATGAAAATGCAATCCTGTTGTGGGTTCATCAAATACAAATAAGGCTTTGTCTTTAATCGTTCCTTTCACTAAAAATGACGCTAATTTAATACGTTGTGCTTCACCACCTGAAAGGGTAGAAGATGATTGACCAAGTTGTACATAACCTAAACCAACATCTTGTAAAGGTTTTAATTTCTGGGTAATTTTTGTCTGTTTCTGTTCCGTGAAAAAGGAAAGCGCTTCATCAATAGTCATTTTTAGAATGTTGTCAATATTTTTTCCTTCAAAAGTGACTTCTAGAACTTCCTTTTTGAATCGTTTTCCATTACAAACTTCACATTCTAAATGAACATCGGCCATGAATTGCATTTCAATAGTTACTTCGCCATCGCCTTTACAAACTTCACATCTTCCGCCATCAACATTAAACGAAAAATGTTTTGCTTGATAATTTCTCAGTTTTGAAAGACTCTGTTTGGCAAATAGTTCACGAATGTCATCATAAGCTTTAATATAAGTTACCGGATTGGATCTCGAACTTCTACCTATCGGATTTTGATCTACATATTCAATATGTTTGATGTGCGAATAACTTCCTGCTAATTCAGTAAATTGTCCTGCTTTCTCACCAACACCTTCTAATTTTTTTTGAAGGGCAGGAAATAAAATTTTCTTTACCAAAGTACTTTTTCCACTTCCAGAAACGCCAGTGATAACCGTTAGACATTCCAATGGAAAGGTGAAATTTTCATTTTTTAAGTTATTTTCTCTCGCACCAATAACGTCAATATGATTTTTGTATTTTCGTCTGGTTTTTGGCACCGAAATTTCGGCGGAACCGTTCAAATATTGCGCAGTTAAGGAATCAAATTTTAGAATTTCGTCATACGTTCCTTGCGCTACTAATTCGCCACCATGCGTTCCTGCTTCCGGACCTATATCAATAATCATATCAGCTGCTTTCATGATGTCTTCGTCGTGTTCAACAACGATAACGGTGTTGCCCAAATCGCGTAGATTTTTTAACACTTCAATCAAACGTTCGGTATCTTTTGGATGTAAACCAATACTTGGTTCGTCTAAAATATACATTGAGCCTACTAAACTGCTGCCTAATGAAGTAGCTAAGTTAATACGTTGCGATTCTCCTCCAGAAAGCGAGTTTGAATTACGATTTAACGTCAAATAACTCAATCCTACATGGAAAAGAAAGTCCAAACGGTTGTTGATTTCAATTAATAATCGTTTGGCAACTTTTGAATCGTATTCGTTTAATTTTAATGCTTTAAAAAAGGCAATCAAGTTTATAATTGGTAAATCCACTAAATCTGAAATCGTTTTATCAGCAATTTTAATGTAATTTGATTCAATTCGTAATCTCTTTCCTTTACAAACCGGGCATTTTGTTTTTCCACGGTATCTCGAAAGCATTACTCTGTTTTGAATTTTGTAGTTTTTTTCTTCTAATTCTGTAAAAAAATCATGCAAACCCGTAAAGTAAGAATTTCCTTTCCAAACCAATTGTTTTTGTGCCTCTGTAAGCTCAAAATAGGGTTTATGTATTGGGAAATCAAATTTATAAGCGTTGTTTACCAATTGATCTCTATACCAACCCATACTTTCACCACGCCATGGATAGATTGCATTTTCATAAATGGATAAAGCCGTGTTTGGAATGACTAAATCATCATCTATACCAATAATACTTCCATAACCTTCACAAGTAGGACAAGCACCATAGGGATTATTAAAGCTGAATAAGTGAACATTAGGTTCTAAGAAGGTAAGTCCGTCTAGTTCAAAATTTGCACTAAATTCCATTCGATTTTGCGAATCTACTTCTTGTAAATAGCAAACACCTTTTCCTTCATAGAACGCAGTTTGAACCGCATCGGCTAAACGGTTATAAAATTCTTCTTCATTTTTTACAACAATTCGGTCAACGATTAATAAAATATTTTTGTTGTCCAATTGATGTTGGTCAACCGTATCTAACCGCACCATTTCATTATTTACCAAAATACGTGCAAAACCTTGTTGTAACAACACTTTTAATTTGTCTTCTAAGGCTCGTCCAGCTTCTAAATGAATAGGAGCAAGTAACAACCATTTGCTATCAACTGAAAATTCTTTAATCGCATTTATAACATCAGATACGGTGTCTTTTTTAACTTCCTTATTTGAAATAGGAGAATAGGTTTTACCAATGCGTGCAAATAACAACTTGAGATAATCATATATTTCGGTAGAAGTACCCACGGTTGAACGGGCATTACTAGTATTTACTTTTTGTTCAATGGCAATAGCAGGAGCAATTCCTTTGATGTATTCTACTTTTGGTTTGTCTAATCGGCCTAGAAATTGGCGTGCATAAGATGATAAACTTTCAACATACCGGCGTTGACCTTCGGCATACAGTGTATCAAAAGCCAAACTCGATTTTCCAGATCCTGAAAGACCTGTTATAACCACTAATTTATTTCTAGGAATAGCAACATCTAAATTTTTAAGGTTGTGCAATTGCGCTCCTTTTATTAAGATATTTTTTTTAGGTTCTAACGTTGATAAATCGGTTTGTATCATTATTGATTTTAATAGATTTGCAAAGATAATTAATCTTATTCAAGTTACTACGAATCATTCTGTTTTTCAATTCTATTTTTAGTCAAAATAACACTAAAGAAAACGTTGTAGTATAATTTATTCATAATAATTAAACTATACAATACCTATACAAATTCATTTTTGTCATCATTTTTTATATCATAAATTGTTGATTTTCAATATTTTATATAATTTCATTTGAAATATAAATAAATGACATAAAAAAGAGCTGTGTATAGTTTCTATATATGAAATGAGAATTGTGTATTTATTTTAAGGTATAATTTTACATTATTCAATTTTTAACTATTTAAATTACATATTATGAAAAAAATTACTCTATTTTTATTATTGTCGTTTATTACACCCTTTGTGTTTTCACAGACAATAGTCAACCCTGTTTTTGATGGTATTTTTGATGGTACCACCTATTCGCAAACTTATAATTTTCCTACAGGAGCTCAACCTTGGGCAGGTTTTGCAAACAACAATACAAGTATTTATCCTCTGTCTTATCCAAACGGTGGGCAAGTATCTTTTAAAGCAACTGTTGCAACAAACGCTGAGATTAAATTTGTATTTGAAGCAGATCTTTATCCTGCTGTTAATCCATCTGTTTCTACAGTAAATGTACCTTTATTAGCATCTAATCCAGCTAACACAGTTTACACAGTGGCTATCCCTGCTAATGCTACAAACACTTACAGATCTGCGCTCATGTATGTTGTAACTAGAGATGTAGCGGTTAGTCTATCTGAAATTAAGCTTATTAAATATGATACCAATGGAACATCTCAACTTAGAGTTGATTTCCCTGTTTATGAAGGAACTTTTGATGGTACTACCTATTCACAAACTTTTAATTTTCCGACAGGAGCTCAACCTTGGGCAGGTTTTTCCAATAATAATGTAGCTATCTACCCTCTATCATTTCCTTCTGGTACTAATAAAGTAACTTTTAAGGCAACTGTACCTACAAATGCTGAAATTAAATTTGTATTTGAAGCGAATCCTTATCCTGCTGTTAATCCATCTGTTTCTACAGCTAATGTGGCATTATTAGCATCTAATCCAGCTAATACATTGTATGAAGTTGATATTCCTGTTAATGCCACAAACACTTATAGATCTGCGATTATGTACATTATAACCAGAGATGTACCGGTTAGTTTATCTGAAATTAAAATTCAAATGAATAATACTCCTACTTGTAGTGATGGAATACAAAATGGTTCTGAAACAGGTGTAGATTGTGGAGGTACTTGTGCTCCTTGCGCTACTTTTAGTGCTGTGCCTACAACTAACGCTCCAACTCCTATACATTTACAAGCAAATGTTGTTTCTGTTTTTAGTGATTCTTACACAACTATTGCAACAAATTTAAATCCTAACTGGGGACAAACAGGTACTGTAAATCCTGCATTTACTGTTACGGCCGGGAATAACATTTTAGCATATACAAATTTTAATTATCAAGGAACTCTGCTTACATCTACCAATTTATCTGACATGGAGTATTTACATGTTGATGTTTATTCAAGTGCTAATCCTGGAGCTACAGTTTTAAAAGTTACACCAGTTAGTAATGGAGCAGCTCCCCCTGAAGTATTGGTTACTATTAACCATGTACAAGGGCAATGGTATAGTGTTGATATTCCAAAGTCTGCTTTTACAGGCATGACCTGGGCTAGTATTCATCAAATGAAGTTTGCTGCTAATGTTGGAACTAGTGCAGTTCCAGCTAATTTTTATTTTGATAATATTTACTTTTGGAAAACTGCTCCTGATCCAGCTATTGATGCTAAACTTAGTGATCTTAAAGTTGCTGGTGCAACTATTTCAGGATTTGCTTCTGGAGTTGAAAGTTATACCTATGAAGTTTTAACAGGTACAACAGCTATACCGCAAATTACAAGTGTTACGACTTCTAATTCGTCTGCAACAACTGTAATTACTCAAGCAACTGCTATACCAGGGAGTGCTACCGTAGTTGTTACTTCTTCAAACGGTACAGTGACTAAAACTTATACAGTAAACTATTTATATTATGGTCCATCAACAGCAGCTCCTACGCCACCTGCTAGACTAGCTACTGATGTTGTTTCTATTTATAGCGATGCTTATACACCTATTATCTTTGATAATTTTGATGCTGGATGGTGCGGTGGTGTTGCATCTACAGAAATACAAGTTGCGGGTAATAATACTTTACAAAAAAATCCAGGAGTAATATGTCACGGTATTGAATTCCCATCAAATAGATTAGATTTAACAGCATTTACGCATATACATTTTGATTTTTATATTACTGATACTAATTTAACTGGGGATGTATTTAATGTAAAATTAGTTGATTTTGCTGGTGGATCTGCTCAAGTTTCTGCTTTAGAGGTGAGTATTAATGGTGGATCAACTCCTCAATTAGTAGGTAATCAATGGGTTTCTGTAGATGTGCCTATTACTGCATTAGGTGGTGTTGTTACAAATAATTTAACAAGAAGTAATGTAGCACAATTTGCAATTACTACCGCAATGGTTGATCGCGTTTTATATGACAATATTTATTTCCATAAAAATACAGTTTTATCTTCTGATAGCTTCACAACTTCAAAAGTTAAATTGTATCCAAACCCAACATCAAATGTGTTGAACATTGAAAGTTTAGGAACTATTCAAACTATTTCAGTTTACAATGTTTTGGGTCAGGAAGTGATCAACAAAGCATTGAACAGTACTTCAACTTCGCTTGATGTTTCTAGTTTAAATTCTGGAATCTATGTAGTTAAAACAGTTGTAGATGGTGTAACATCTTCTACTAAGTTTATCAAACAATAGATTTACACTCTATATTTTTATTTAAAGACTGCTAGAAATAGCAGTCTTTTTTTTATTTTAAAAAATAATATATATCTTTAGTTGCTCTAATTGTAACAAAAATGAAATTTTATAAAGTTCACTTTACTTGTTTACTTCTTTTATTTGTTTTCGCAGTAAATTATGCGCAGCAATTACCGCCCATTGTAAAATATTCAAAAGATATTTATAATGCAGGAATTCAAAACTGGATGATTTCTCAGGATAATCAGCGGTTTATGTATTTTGCGAATAACGAAGGCTTACTAGAGTATAACGGTTCAAAATGGATTTTATATCCTTCTCCAAACGAAACCATCATTCGTTCCGTAAAATGCATCAACGATAAAATATATACGGGTGCTTTTATGGAATTTGGTTATTGGCAAAGAGCAGCAAATGGCGAATTATTTTATACTTCATTGAGTAAATCTATAAAGTCTAAAATTAAAGATGATGAGCAATTTTGGGGTATTTTTCCTTTTGATAATTATATACTTTTTCAATCGTTAGAAAAAATTTATGTTTACAATACAAAAACTAAATCGTTTAGTATAATAGAACCTAACAGCACTATTAACAAGGCATTTAAAACTTCAAGCGGTATTTATTATCAAACTTTAAAAGGTTTATTTGAAATAGATCAAGGAAAGGGAAAACTATTTTTAAGCAATGCGATTATTAATAACAATAAACTCATAAACATTTTTGAAACTTCTGAGGGTATGCTATTAGTTACCCAAAAGCAAGGTATTTTTAAATACAAAAATGGAGTATTTTCTAATTTCCAGACCACTATTGACAATGATATAAAACAGACCAATATATACAGCAGCTATATGTTATCTGACGAAAGTATAGCATTAGGTTCTATATCAAATGGTATTTTTATTTTATCAAAAGAAGGGAAAAAGTTATATCATATTACTCAAAATTCAGGTTTAAGTAATAATACAGCGCTCTCGCTTTATGAAGATCTAGATAAAAATTTATGGATTGGACTGGATAATGGCATTAATTGTATTAACTTGAATTCGCCAATCAATAGTTATTTAGACAATACCGGTATTTTAGGCGCAATTTATACTTCGGTTACACACAATAATAAATTATACATTGGGACCAATCAAGGACTTTTTTTTAAAGACTTAAATGCTACAGATAAATTTGAGTTTGTTCAAAACACTAAAGGTCAAGTTTGGTCACTATATTCTTTTCAAAACACCCTTTTTTGCGGACATGATTCGGGTACTTTTATTGTTAATGGTGCTAATGCAAACCTTATTTTTTCTAGCTCTGGAACTTGGAAGTTTGAACCTTATTTGAACGGTACAAATTATATGTTGCAAGGAAATTATAATGGAATTTCTGTATTGGAAAAAAAGAACAATTCATGGATTTATAAAAACAAGATTGCGGGTTTTAATTATTCTTCCAAACATTTTGAGATTATAAACAATCGTGATGTATTTGTAAGTCATGAATATAAAGGGATTTATAAATTCAGTATAGATAAATCAGTATCGAAAGCAACTGGAATATATAAATTTGAAAGTCCAACTAAAGGAAAGAATGCATCTTTGGTTAAATACAACAATTTCATTTACTACGCTTCAAAAAATGGTGTATTTAAACTGAATGCTAAAACCAAACAATTTGTAAAGGATAAATCATTGAGTACTATGTTTCATAATGATGAGTATGTTACAGGAAAAATGATTGTAGATAAGTCTAATAAATTATGGTTTTTTACTAAAAACTACATTCATTACTATTCGTCAGGAAAATTATCTTCAGAGTTAAAAAGGAATAGTTTGCCCATTCCTTCTTCCATGACAAATTCAATGCCTGGTTATGAAAATATTTTCCAATTGAGCGCTACTAATTATCTGATAGGAACAACAGATGGTTTTTATATATTGAAAAATAACGATTTTAAGTTTACTAATTACAAAGTTTCATTAATCCGAATTTCTAATACGGTTGTTAATTCAAAACCAACTAATATTTCTATTGCAGATGAAACAAGACTTTCTCATGATCAAAATAATCTAACATTTCATTATACAGTTCCCGAGTACGATAAGTATATCAATGCAGAATACCAGTATAAATTAGACGGATTAAATGATGAGTGGAGTGATTGGTCTTTTAATTCACAAGTAGTCTTCGAAAATTTACCAGCGGGTGATTATACTTTTAGCGTAAGGGCAAAAGTAGCAAATTCCTTAACGGATAATATTGCAACGTATTCATTTGTTATTAAAAAACCATGGTATGCAAATACTTTGGCTAAGTTGTTTTATTTATTTTTATTTATTTTTATTGGGTATTATATTCACAAATTTTATACTCAATATCATGAAGAAAGGCATCAAAAAATTATTACTGAAAATAACATTTTGTTAGAGCTTAAAGAATTAGAAAACGAGCAAAAAATAATGAAAATTAAAAATGAGCAGTTGATTCAAGATGTCGACAAAAAGAGTAAAGAATTAGCTGTTTCTACAATGAATTTAATTAAGAAAACAGAACTCCTTAATATTATAAAAGGAGATCTTAAAAGCTCTACAGATAGTTCTACAAATAGAAGTATCAAAGCTGTTATTTCTACTATAAATAGAAATGTTAACGAGGAAAACACTTGGAATGTTTTTAAAGAAGCTTTTGATAGTGCCGATAATAATTTCTTGAAGAAAGTAAAAGAAAGTCATCCTGCTTTAACACCAAATGACTTACGTTTATGCGCTTATCTTCGTTTAAATTTATCTTCAAAAGAAATTGCTCCGCTTTTAAATATCTCTGTAAGAAGTATCGAGATCAAACGCTATCGTTTGCGTAAAAAAATGAATTTACCTCACGAAATGGGATTAGTAGAATATTTATTAGCGATATAATTATTGTTGTAATCGATGATTAAACTATACATTACCTTATCATTATTGTTTTTTTAAAACCTAATTTATCTATAATTAATTTATTAAAAACCTATATTTTATTATGCTTTCAGCGTTTTATATAGTTGATTTTGCTTTAATTTTATTTTGTTGAGGTTAATTTTATTTTAAGTAACCATAATAATACTATTTTTATGTTTCAATAATTTTGAATTTTAATTAACAAAAACCAATTACACAAATGAAAAAAATTTTTCTATTATTAATTTTTTCTTATTCATTTACAAGCTTTTCTCAAGCTGATAAAGTTATTGTTGAAAACAACAATGTTCAGATGAAGCTTAAAGTCAATGGAAAAGATTTTATAGTCAATGGAATGAACTGGGATTATTTTCCAATAGGAACTAATTATTCTTACAGTTTATGGAATCAACCAGAAGATTTTATTAAAAAAGCGTTGGATGATGAAATGGGATTGTTAAAAAATATGGGTGTTAATACTATACGTGTTTACTCAGGAATTCCAAAGCAATGGATAGAATATATTCATGATAATTTTGGAATTTATACGATGCTTAATCATTCTTTTGGAAGATATGGTTTAACTATAGATGGTGTTTGGAAACCAAATACTGAATATTCAGATGCTAAAACAAAAGCACTTTTACTGAAAGAAGTAACTCAAATGGCTTCTGAATATAAAGATACAAGAGGACTACTTTTATTCTTGTTAGGTAACGAAAACAATTATGGTTTGTTTTGGGATGGTGCTGAAACAGAAAATATTCCCGTTAAGGATCGTAAATCAACAATACGAGCTCGTTCAATGTATAAATTGTTCAATGAAGCGGTCGTAAAAATGAAAGCTATTGATGCAAACCATCCAATGGCTATTTGTAATGGGGACTTATTATTTTTAGACATTGTTAATGATGAATGTAAGGATGTAGATATTTATGGAACTAACGTGTATAGAGGTGCTTCTTTTGGTGATTTATTTGATCGCGTTAAAAAAGAATACGGGAAACCTGTTTTATTTACTGAGTTTGGTTCTGATGCTTTTAATGTTTTATCAAATAAAGAAGATCAAAATGCACAAGCTTTTTATTTGAAAAGTAATTGGAAAGAAATATATGAGAATGTTTCAGGAGCAGGTAAGTCTGGAGTTGCAATAGGTGGTTTTACCTTTCAATTTAGTGATGGTTGGTGGAAATTTGGACAAACATCTGGTTTAGATGTTCATGATTCTAATGCTTCTTGGTCAAACGGTGGTTATCAAAAAGATTATACCGAAGGACAAAATAATATGAACGAAGAATGGTTTGGTATTTGTGCCAAAGGG
>Ga0209443_1000604_pt1 | contig 23998 bp, 29 predicted proteins | sample LauGreBMM110DCMD_2_FD_187571 | JGI IMG/M metagenome (GOLD analysis project Ga0209443, IMG submission 187571) | Freshwater lake microbial communities from Lake Michigan, USA - Su13.BD.MM110.DCMD (SPAdes) (version 2) | ecosystem: Environmental > Aquatic > Freshwater > Lake | place: Lake Michigan... | reverse complement strand
CGGCAGGGTAATTTTTCCAGATAATCCTCCAAGCACATGGGGCACTCTTCGCTTATGTTGTGTGGCTCGCCCATACTACCAAGATATAATAATAATAATAATATAAAAAAAAACATTGTTGTGTGTCAAAGTGTTTTGAAAAAAAACACAACAGTGCAATGAATGAGGCAAAACTGACATTTTATAAAAACCAGTATCCCGCAATATGCGAAGTCCTGCCAAGCGTCGTCGCGACTTTTCAGAATTTTTTTAATGATAAATCCCACATTTCGGCCGATGGCGCCTTGCCGGAACTTGAAATGCGTTTCGGGAAGCGCAATTCAGCGGGCTTTTCAAACGGTGTGTCGCACCAGTTTCTCTGCAGCGCAGTGGAAACCCTGAGGCAGTATTCCCAGTGGAGCAGCAAGACGCCATGGACACAGAGCGCGGACTACTTTTTTCAGTACGGGGGCAAGACAGTGCGTACTAGAGTGACTTCAGCAACCGACATTGCTGGAAACCCCCTGTCCACCGCAACCATCACAAAGAATATTGTTTCACGACTTGATGTGTTTACTGCTGATCCGGTAAACGCCTTGCGGCTGCAGACGTCCTGGGAAATTCCGGTGGTCATTCGCGCACTGGATCCACTCACATACCCCCTGCAGTCGGTGCGGATCAAACAGACCTGCTCCTTTACCTACGAGGAGACTTGGCGCTTTGACCTGAGCAAGGTGTGGAGTGGCAAGACCGCCAATGAAGCTGACCGGCTAATGCTTAGCGGCGAAAATCCTAGCAGCTGCGAAATTGAAATCGAGTACGTCGCATTGCATTGCAATGCGTGTGTGGTGCGTCTTGCCGTGTCGCTGCTGCTTAAAGCGCTTGATTTTTTTCCGACAGGCGTGGGATTTTCCCTTGTCTGAATCATTAAAATAAGCGTGAATATGCGTTTTCATCGTGGGCTCTGATGTAGGTTACTAGAAGATGATTTAGCGTCATGGACTTACGATTTCTAGTGAAGGTCAGTGTTTTGCCAAAATCGTTAAAAAAGAAGGGTTTTTTAATTTTTTTAAAATTTGGACACACCGAGGAAGGAAGACTAGGCACGCCGTCGCACGTATTTACGTGTTTAAAAACCAAAGGACTGGAGACCCCACCATCGATAAATTCGGCAAATTCGGGATTGCCCATCCGCGGGAGCGCATACACGTAGCAACATGTGCTGCGACAGTGCACTGCTGCCAGAACGGCAATTGCTGCACCCACACTGTGGCCCGTGCAAATGATTTGGCGGGGCGGATCCACCAGCCGGGCTATGGTTTGGTCTATCAGTGGTTTGACGTATTCGAAAATCTCAAGAAATCCAGTATGTATAAGGATTTTGCCACTGTTGTTTATATTTTTGGTGGAAATAAATTTGCTTTGTGTGGCGTGCTTGCTTGTTTTTCTTGGAACAAACCCAGAGAGCCTGAAATCAATGTCGTGCAGCCACTCGTAGACGGTTTGAGAGCCCCGGAAGGCCAGAAAAAGCGTTCCCTTCTGCGCTTCCCAATAAATTTTTCCAAAGGCCAGTTTGCTACTCTTATCGCTGAATAGCGTGCAGAGGTCCTGCAGACCGTTCGGGACGTCCACGGGAGTGGATGCAACGTAGGCATTTTCCACCCGAAGGATAAGGTCGGCACAGTAGCGCGCCACCGTGGAACTGTACTCCTGAGGGGAGGTAGTGGTGTCTGGGACCGGGAGATCCACCGAGTCCATTGGGCAGGTGAGGGTTCCGCAATCCAGCGTGTTGCTCAAGGCAAACATAGAGGCGCGTTCGTAGTTTCTAATTTTAAAAAAGAGGTAGATGCACAAGACCACTGTAAGAGTGAAGCCAACAAAAGTAACTAAATAAAAGATGGCAGACATATAATTTATTTAGTATTAAAAATGTCGTACACCGTGGAAACCTCAATGGAGGGAAAGCTCACCAACATTGCCGAAACGCGCTACACGCCCCACGTAGACGCAAACCTCCAGGTCTGTGTCCCAAATATGCTGGACGCCGCAGCTCCCTGTGGATGTGTGCCCGCCGAGGGATTTCCCTCGGGGATGGAACGCTTCTCTGCGAGCGAATGCCCGGTTGCATGCTCGGGAAGCTCCGGGAGCTGGTACCCGATTTCTCCGGGCCACTGTGTTCAGGCCCCCAATATTCGAAAACACCCCGCCGGGTGGACAAACAGCTCGGTACACAACCAAGACAGAGTGTTCTGCAACCAGTACATGTGCGAAAACTATTTTCGAAACATAAAATAAATGATGCATGCAAAAATTGCCGCTGCCATCGTGCTGCTCGTTCTGCTGGTGTCTCTCGGCACAAATTACTTTGCAAAGACCTACAAGGTGCACTACTCGAAATGGTTCATCCACACGGTGAATCGGCTCGTGGATACCGCCGAGACCTCCAACAACCGGGGTGCCCAGGACCAGGATCCCCTGATGGCGCTGCAGGACTACACGACGGCGCTCACCATTATCGACACGCTGGTTAAGATTATGCCCGCCGAAGAGCTAGGACAGATGTGCAATTTAAATGTGAATGCTTTCCTGGGGACTGTGGACTCGCGACGGCAGAAAACCCTAACGGAGCTTACTCAAGCGTGTAAGTTTTGAAAAATAAACTAGCTTTTGGCGTATATTTTTTTTGCTTCCTTGTACAAAGCCTTTCCATCCGCATCTATATTAATTGCCACAAAACCTTCTATACCCAGTTTTTTCCGGGCCTTCTTTACCGCCTTGATCCAGGGATTTTGTTTTGCCTGTGCGCTCTTTATCTTAGAAACATAGCGTTTTCCATTGGAGAGTCGCTTTACTTTGATGTCGCTCTTGGCAAGGCCGCCGGGAGTATGCGCTATAGTTCCATTCATTACCTGCTGCTTGTAGCGTCTTTTTGGCGAATGAGTAGACATTTTTTATTATTAAAACTTTATTTATTTTTTTTTATTTTAAATCATTCGAAAGAGTCCAAGAGGTCCAGTCAGAACTGCCGCAGCATTGTTTTTGCGCACAAGCCAAAAGAAAAACAATGCCACAATTAAAACCGCTAGGCCAGAAAAAATCATAATTCCCCCAAGCGGATGGCTATCCATGCTCTTTTCTAAACTAATTTTGCTGTTGTCCTTCTTGTCGTAAAACACGGGAACAGTGTTGCCAACGACATAGCGTTTTGAGTCTTCTACAAGAACATTATCCAACCTAACCTTATAATTAGTATTTGCAACGGAATATGTTAGCGTAATGTGATCACATACTCCTTTGTAACAGGATGAAGGCGCGTATGCAGGATCATTAGCCACAATAGTCCCAACCGTTTCTTCAGTGTATTGCTTTCGTTTTAAAGCAAGAATTATACCCCCAATTACCAACATAAGCGAAACTATCACAGATAATCCCAAATTTATTGCAGTAAGCAATTTTCCAAGAGAAGCACTGGATTGCACTAACTCGTTAGTATTCATATTTATTATTGTTTTTTTGTTTCTTTTTGTTTTTTTTTGTTTCTTTTTAATTTCTACGACATCCACAGCCCCGTTTCACATACTTTGGAACCTGGCTGATTTCCCGAAATGTTCCCAGCTTCGCCGAAAGTAAATCCAGGGCGCTCTGGCTTACGGGCTTTGATTTTGCAGGGACCCATGCTCGCGTTGGCATATTTTGGCGTTGATTACCAAAACTTGCTGGGCGTGCAACAGCGCCTGGCGTGTTACCAAAACTTGCTGGGCGTCCAACAGCGCCTGGCGTGTTACCAAAACTTGCTGGACGTCCAACAGCGCCTGGCGTGTTACCAACACTTGCTGGGCGTGCAACAGCGCTTGGCGTGTTACCAACACTTGCTGGGCGTCCAACAGCGCCTGGCGTGTTACCAACACTTGCTGGGCGTGCAACAGCGCTTGGCGTGTTACCAACACTTGCTGGGCGTGCAACAGCGCCTGGCGTGTTACCAACGCTTGCTGGGCGTGCAACAGCGCCTGGCGTGTTACCAACGCTTGCTGGGCGTGCAACAGCGCCTGGCGTGTTACCAACAATTGCTCGGCGTTGATTAACAACATTCCAATTTTTTGGCAGAATTTTTTGAAATATTTGAGTGTTGTTTTGAAAGGGTTGTATTGCGTTACTAGTATTTGGCAAATTTACAATTGGGACCGGCTTTTTCCAAACTATTCGTTGCGTGACTGGTTGCGCAGGAAAAAAACTATATTTCATGGCCTCCAGTGTAGGAAAGGCGGGCTTCTGCAATTTTAACGATACGTGTTTGTGGAGACTATAGACCCATGCAAAGAGCGCATTGCGGCTTTCAAGATCCTTGTCGGTAACGGGACTTGTTGTTAAATACTGATCGTAATCTGCCCGGCATTTTGCACATGGCAAAACATAGCGCAGCGAATCAAAAAATAAGCGAAATCCTAGTTTTTCGTTTGGAGTGGGCTTTGCTGAAAATCCCGCGGCACCAAGATACATTACCTCCCAAAAAACTGGACCCCAATAGTCTGGGTTAAGAGAAAGAGAGAGCTCCATCGTGTTATTTATTATAATTTTCTAAAAATTATAATCAATCATTTATTTTTTGAAAAAAACGAGCAACAACCATTTTTTGCTAAAATTTGGCTTTCAAGTCTTTTCAATGACTCGTTTTTTTCACTTATAACACGCATCTCTTTGCTTTCTACCCTCTCCGCACACTCCTTTTCAATGTTTTCTACCCTCTCCGCACACTCCTCCTCAATGTTTTCTACCCTCTCCGCACACTCCTCCTCAATGTTTTCTACCTTCTCCGCACACTCCTCATCAGTGTTTTCTACCCTCTCCGCACACTCCTCCTCAATGTTTTCTACCCCCCTAACCTCCTCCTCAATGTTTTCTACCCCCCCAACCTCTTCCTCCTCGGTGTTTTCTACACCCTCCTCCTCCTCGGTGTTCAATACACATATTATCTCGGATATTTCCTCAGTATTTGGTATATACATGTCCTCGGAGTTTCCGCAGTCGGTTTTCATTCTTTGAAAAATATGATTCACCTCAACCAATTCGTTGCCGGTTTCCCGCAACTTTTCAATCTCCTGGGAAAGCTCCAGTCCACGGGCCTCTAGTAACGTAGAGAGTGTCTGGCGCAGCTCCGCAATCTCCTCCTCCAAACCCCGGATAATAACCTCGTAGGCCCGCTCGGTGTTGTCTGGGGCATTGTTCTGTTCAGGTTGCATGGTTTCCATATTTTGGTTGAAAACATGCACTACCCTATTTTTTACCTGTCGACACCGCTGCCCAAACCGCAGTGTTCTCTGTGTGTCAGCCACCGCTATCGAGGAGCAGCACAGCAACACAAGCACCTGGGAATTGCCTCCCAGAGCCCTTCGCAACAACATCGTGATTTTGGAATCGCGGTAAGGGATGTGTCCACGTGTAGTCCGCGAGAAATTGGCACACGCCTTTACTACCGAATTTATTGCAAATACAGATTTGTTGATGGTCTGGGATTGGCGCAGGTGAATTTCCGAATTCCCCTCCTGGTCTCCAAGCCGCTCACAGCCCGCAAGGTCCGCCACGTAGAGCTCCGCAAATTGATTGTCAATAGTGCACCCAAACACCACAACGCAGTGGCTGCGCGAGCTCTTCTCGTGCGTCTTTCGATTCATGTTGCGCAACAGCACCTGTAAATCCCAGGGGGTTTGGATTTGCTTGGCGGAGGCCCCTCGCAACCCAATGCTTGACACGGAAACATTGCCCCCACTAACCAGGTCAAAGAGCCGCTCCAGATAGACTTCGACAATACTAACCTTGACGCTGGCGGCCCCGGCGAGCAGTTCGTCGCAGCAGCGTTGCACAATCCCGGGGCAACTTTCGGTCCCAAAGGCGGTAAATGTTTTTCCGGTCCCGGTGTACCCGTAGCAGAGCACCGAGGCATTTGTGCCCGTTAGGACGCATTCGACGCTGGATTTCACGTGTTTTTGGAACAGCGTTTCCTGGTCAATGTCCTTTTCGACTGCGTCGAATGGGTAAGACAGGCCCGCGATTTTAACAACACTGTTGTTGTCTGTAATAGAGATTGAGTGGTCAAGGGTTCCCGGAGAAAACCTGGCGACCACCCGTGGACACACAGTTTCGATGTGCATGCTTTTTAATGGTAATTATATATTTTAATTATTATATAAAGAGACTACAATGCCTCATATGGCATACAATCCCAGTGCCTATGCTCACGCATCCCTCAACAACTTGTTTGGAAACCAGCAGCAGCCATGGGGAAACGTCACGGACCCCAACATGGTTACTATTCCGGGGGCCCCGGGCCTCCAATCCGGCATCCTGGCCCCACCGCCGCCTAACGCCGACGACATGCAGCGCAGTGTGGTCCAGAGCCCGTCGGGACCCGTCATTGAAACAAAAACCAGCAACCTCATCACCTGCCCGAATGCCGACGGCGATGTGTCGCTGGGCTGTTGGCTTTTTAGTTCGGACAATGACCGGTTTGCCCGGAAGAACCTGGAACAGGACACCATGCCCGGCGAGGCGGAGCCCAGCGACATCAAGGTTGTCCCGGGAAATTGGCTCGAGCTTGCAGGCAGTACCGCCAGCCCCGGAAACTACAGCACCGTCACCCCGGAGCTCTACAACACGGAAACAATGGCCTCGGAGCAGCGCATCTTTACCGGCATCATGATGAACAGCAACACTGGACAGCTCTACGAAACCTACGAGGACGATGTGCCGCCACCGAATACGGACCGCAAGCGCCTTCTTCCGGAGCAGATGTCCAACCAGAACCCCAAGGTCACTGCTCTGTCGGGCGGCTGGGACCCCTCGATGCCTACCCGCCACAAGGTCGAGGTTCTCGAGGTGGAGTATGGGGCCGACGCGGGCCGAAATCCCTGGGGTCCCCAGCTCTACGCGAGCGCAATCCGCGACCTTGCCGAGCAGAAGGACGTCCGACAGCAGTTCAATAACCGCAACGGCTTTGTCCCGGTGGAGCCCGCATGGGATCGCAGGGCTGTTGGCTTTGTGGGCTACGTGTCCGCATACCGTGGCACCCCACACATGCCCCCAACACAGCGCGAGGCCCGACCCATCCCAGACACCTTTGATGAGACCGTGCGCAATATCGACTTTCCGGGCATGGACGTGCCTGCGCCACCCGACATGATGATTGGCGGCAGCTTTGGCTCCCGGGAAGACCCCCGGCAAAACCGCGGTGCCCCGGCCGTGCTTTCGGGGGGCAGTCTTGCCGCGGTGAACCACGCGCCGGGACGCCTCGAATGGCGCCCACCCGGATCTCTTCCCACCAGTTCCGCAGTCGGGCAGATCTACGACGACGGCGAAATCCGTTTGCGACCAGAAGGGCCCTGGAGCGAGTACAGCCAGGCGCCGGACCACCACGTCGTACAAACCGTGGTCCGAGTTCCCACGGTGCCGCGCGTCCAACGCACCACCGACCAGGACCCAAGCCGGGGGCGCTACCACGCGGCCGACACGCTGGTGGGAGACGGCGACCAGCAGGGACTGCGCATGGAGGATGTGGTGGAGCGGCGGGTTGTCCGCGGCGACCAGGACCCAAGCCGGGGGCGCTACCACGCGGCCGACACGCTGGTGGGAGACGGCGACCAGCAGGGATTGCGCATGGAGGATGTGGTGGAACGGCGGGTTATCCGCGGCGACCAGGATGCGGGCCGCCAACACACCAGTACCGGGACGGCTCTGATTGGGGCGCAGGATGGCCGGATTGCCGACGAGCAGGCGTTTTTGGCGTCCTTTAAATTGGTGGATGACCGGAGCTGGGAGAAGGCGGGGGCCCGGGCGCACACGCCCTGTGGCGGAACGGTGCATGCCAAGGGACAGGTTGGAGGGCTTTCAGCAACGCGGCTTGGCACCGAGCTGGCCAATAGTGTGCGAACCCAGGGCTTTGTGACGGCGGAGGAGTCTGTGTATGGGGAGCGTGTTGCAGAGTGGACCCGGGCAATTAAGGACACGGCGGTGCGTGACTACCACGGGGGCACCAACACGGGGGGAGAGCATCGCAGTGAAAGGTTGTTTCGCAATTCGGAAAGCATTAGGGGCTTGCAAGACACCTACGGCAACTGGACTCGGGGGGGTGAACCCAATGCGGCTAGCACGCTGGCACACAGAGACGTCTACCGGCTTTCGGAGAAGGATCTATATTCAATTGTGGGAACCCGGAATCCGATACGGGGACTCGAGCAAGTTGCTTGAAAGGTTATTATTTTTTTTTTATTAAAAACAGGCTCAAAACAACTGGCCATAGCCAAGATCGCCAAGCAGCACATTGGCTTTGCTGCGCAGCTGCTGCACCACGGGCCAGTCGTCACTGCATTCCAGCGTGTTGCGCAGGTTAGACGCCTCTTCATGGCCTCGGAGCAGCTCTTCTACCCGGGCTACTTCCGCCAAGAACGCATCAAAGACAATCTGGTGGGCCTGGGATTCGGGCATTCGCTGCAACATCCCACAGAGCAGCACTACACAGTGGCAGAGATCGGACCGCTCTTGCTGAATCTTGTCGTAGCGCAGTGCCAACACACTTTCGGCACCACACTCGGAGGCAATCACAATAAAAACAGACGCCATAAAAAATTCCTGCGCCGCTGCAAGAGCCAATAGTTTCCCAAACATGCCGTGCGTGGCCTGGTAAAAGTGATGCTTCAGAAAGCTCTGCTTCAGCCCGGTGCTGTGGTTCTTGCAAAACTCCCTCAACCAATCCTTGATATTGGAGCCCATTTGTGCGGCATTCAGGGTCTCTTCGTAGCACTCCTTATGCAGGCTCTCGGCAAAGAGCTGCATGGAAAAGAAGGCCCGTGCCTCGGGAAGCTGCACCTGCTGCAGCAACTCCGCCGTCAGGTATTCGCCCCAGAGGTCCGGTCCCAGGCAGCAGTAGTTGAGCACATTTTCGAGCAGAATTCCCCCGCAAATGGGCATACAGTCCTTAACCGGAGTATTCTCGGTGCACAGCTGCGAGATCGAAGCGCGGTAGAGTCCCCAGAGGTCCCTGCAGACGAGGGGCGAGAGCGTGCGGGTTATTTCTGCTGAGGGGCCTTTTGCGGGGCAGGGGATAGGGTCTGGAAATTCAAGCTCTTTTTGATCTTCTGAAAATTCGACCAGCCGGGGTTTCAATCGTAAATTTTGCAGGCGAATGCACAGGATTTTCCAGACAATGTAGAGGGGCAGCAGGTGTTTGCGGATGGCAAGCACAGCAACAAGCGACAACGACGCCAGAAATAAAAAGAAATAAAAAATCATTTTATTAGTAGGTATGAAAAAGGCGGCAGTATACGTATGAAACACACGTTTAGATTAAAATTTTAAATAATTTAGCGATTGAAGCCGCCGTAGGGAAGATCTGAGACCGGGATGCAGGACCCCTGGCGGGGATCCGGAAAGCGGGGGAGCATACTGGGATTGGAATGGGAACCGAAGCGGTTGGCATCGGCAATGGGGCCAACCCCGACCGGGCGTGCACAGGAGTCGGGCAACAGAATGCCAAAGAGGGGCCCAAAAATGCCCTGCATTTCCGGGACAAGATTGCCGGCTATTAGGGGCGACAGGTTCGTAGAGTTCTGGTTTCCAAAGCCGTGCATCATGGAATATGGCGGCTCAAATGGAGCAGCATGAAAAGGAGCCATCTGGTACTGGGCACCCATTGTAAGCGGAGCCTGTTGTCTGCTGCTGCTGCTGCTGCTGCTGTCTGGCCACGTAGCGGTAAAGGGATAACCAAACATATTTATTTATAGGTTTTTATTATTGGTGTAATTATAATTATAATTTTATAATCAAATGTACTGCAGCGACACAACATCCGTGGGTTCCTGGAAGGACCGCGATTGCACCAGCATTTCCCACTGGCTCGTCAAGAATGGCTTCCAGACTCGTAGCACTGCATTGGCAACCCACTTGGACCTTTCCGGGGGAATGTACGCTGTGCCGCCCTCCGCACTACCGAAATTTTTTGAAATGGTCGTGCGCGACCTCAAGGACAACAAGTCTTTTTTTCTCTGCGAAAAACGCCCCGATGTCTCGCCATTCTACCTGGACATTGACTACGCTGCAACAGCACCCTTGAGCCAGGACGACATTTTTCGCATTGCGATGCACCTACAGGCCGCCGCCCGCGCCTTTTATCCTCCCGGGGCGTTTGATGCCGCGGCGTGGCGCAGCCGTGGCATGGTTGCCGTGCTGGCCTGTGACGAGCCGACCGCAGTCGAGGCCCAGAAACGCCATTTTGTCAAGAGCGGGATCCACGCCATCTTCCCGAATTTATTTGTCACCGAGGAGCAGGCCCTGGCCCTGGCCCAGTACGCCATTCAGTACCTGATGGTGCACCAGCCGCAGCACGCCAACATGCTTCCCTGGGCGTCGGTCATTGATTTGGGCGTGTATGGTCCAGGCAAGGGTCTTCGCATGCTGGGGGCTTCCAAGTGTGTCAAGTGCGTTGGCTGTCTCAAGAAGACCATTTTGGAGCGCAATCTTTGCGAAATGTGCTGCGGAAAGCACGTTACGCTCTTTGGCCGAGGACGCCGCTACATGCCGCTGTGGGTTGTCGAGGGTGGGGACACCCGCCCTGCAAGCAACACCCCCCGCTTTCAGGAGGCCAGTGATTATGCGATGTTTCTCAGTACAATACTCGGCGTGCAGAAGCGTCCCTGCGGTGGTTTCCAACAGCCTGCCGACTTTGTACCGCTGTTGCGCAAAAATATACTGGCAATGGGACGCATACTTAACAACGAGATTCCAGCAGCGGATATGCGGGTTTCCATACTGCAGGAGCTGATTCGCGGCATTCGCCAAGACTGGCAACACATTTCTTTGCTCAAGGTGCTCTACACCAACAATAAAAAACACGGCGAGAGCTACCTCTGCAAGACTCATGGAGAAGGATCTTTGTTTTGCCAGCATGTGATGCGCACACACAGCAAAAGCTCCATCTACTTTACGGTAAATAAGTTTGGCATTGTGCAGCGCTGCTACAGTCTTAAGGGTGAGAATGAAGGCTGTAGGGGGTACGCATCAGTGTCCCAGCCGATATCGGACGTGAATGCATTTATGCTGCTATTTCCTATGCTAAAGGCTGTGGGCACGGAGCTTGACAAGGAGTATGGGGCAATATTGGGGCATATGTGGGGTTCTTCTGGAAGCGACGATATGCGGGAGAGCATTTTGCGGCGTCGGCGGGCAATGAATCGCATTAATACCGTGATACCACCAGCCCGTAAGAGGGCCAGGGTTGAGGTGGCTCCGCTAGTGGATGCAGACGAAATTGAATTGTCTGATTAATAAAATGTTTTTTTATGTGTTTGTTGTATATAACTGACTAGTTGTGCGTTAATTTTTTAAAAAACAAGATGGACGAGTTGCTACAAGAGCTCAGTGTCGATACGACCAATATTTCCAGGGACGTTTCAGGGACTATGGTTTCTCCCATTGACGTTATTGCTGCGCTTCTAGGGCAAACCCCCTTCAATGTTAAACGCAAATATGGTGCCTGTTGTATGGGACTTGCAAAAACCAAGCTTGTTGGCGTCCGAAACAGCAAAGAAGCCGGAGATGCCGCTACAATTAAGCGCGTGTTGTGCGCCTCTATCGACCCCAGGATCAAAGCAATTTGCCAAAAGACCTGGCCAGCTGATAATGGCCCAATGGATGTTGCACCGGAGTCTACCGAGGAGCCACGTGGAGAAGAAATTGAAAGCGCCCACACTTTTGTTTCCGAACTCAATCAACTTTCTTCTTTAATTGCACCGGCTGTTCAGGCGCCTAATAATGCAAATGACGTCGATGGCGCTTTGGCGGATAATTTACAAGATGATGACGATATGACAATTCAAGCCCATTTTGATTTTGTACCAGCCCAAATGGTTGAATTTGTTTTGGAACTCAATGGTTCTAAATTTAATATTCCCGTTCGTCGCGATGGCTATGTCAACGTCACAAAGATTTGCCAAGCCGCTGGAAAACGATTGGATCATTACAAGGAGTCTCAAGCTGGAAAAGAGTACATGAAGTATTTGCAAAATCGCAACCTTGCAAAAAGTAATACCCGAAATTCGGGTATTACTTTACTAACTTCCATACGTGGAAATTGCCCAAGTCGTGGAACATTTGCTCACCCTGATCTTGCGATGGCAATCGCTATGTGGGCACATCCGCCTTTTTTGGCTGAAGTAACCAGCTGGATTCAGGAGCTGTTAATAACCGGCCGCGTTGAGCTTGGCAAGGAAAAGAGCCCTGAGGAGGTTAATGAAAAATTAGAGGAAATTTTTAAAGTTGTTGACAAAGACAAAAAGCTTTATTTGCGTGAAAAGCGCCGCAAAGAGCTATTGGCATTTGACGAGGATCAAGAAGCCAAGCGTGCAAAGCGCCTCAAGAACAAAGAGCGCAAGCACATGGCTTTTGAAAAGGAAATGCAGGAGAAAGAAGCCAAGACTGCCCGGGATAAAGAGGAGCATGATAACAGGCTTGCTCTTGTTAAAAGAAATGAAAACATTGCACTTGTTCAAAATTCTCTTGATTTTGGCAACAATGCCCATTTGATTGCGCTATGGAATGATATTAAAATGGATGTGCTCAATCAAATTAAGAAACAAGTTACTGGAGAATGCTTTGTGCTTCAGGAGACCAAGTTCTGCGATGACGTCACAACCATTGGAAAAAAATTGGGATTTGCTAATACTATTGTAGAGCAGCACCGCAGTGCGCTTGGAAAAGCAGTTGCCAAGGAGTATCGCAAACGCTTTAACGAAGAACCTCCTGTTGCGGAAAAGTATGTTAATGGCAACAATCGAAAGGTAAACACTTATGGAATAGAGCATCAAGAATGGATTGAGGAGATAGTACGCGACTTTCTTGGAGATAATGTTTCACCTCCTCCAAGCACTCGGGCGTCCCAGGCTTTTCAAAAAGGCATCAACGCTTTTTTTACCACAATGTAATTTTTTGCAATAAATAATTTGTGTATTAAACAATGCTTATTTCTTCAAATATAAAATATTATTTATTCAACATAGCAAAAAAAAGATTTCTTGCAGAACCTACACTGAAAATAATCGAGCGGGAATCGGGAATCCTGTGTGATTTTCCAACATACAATCATGTCATCGATTCGGCCATCGCATTTACTATAACTTTTCTTACTAGTAATGACTTTACTTTACAGCACAATAACCAGTGGCTTGCAGTTACAAATCTTGCTATTGCTGGCCACCAGGGATTTACGGATCTTCTTGAATCGGGTGTTGTAAAAAGAACACAATCAATGTTTTTTTTCTCTCAATCTCCCAAAACATTTTCCGCAAGTCATCGTAATGATTCGGGGCTGCTCCGTAGCTATACCCCGCTCATGCTTTACGAAAGCACGCTTGCCGCCTTTGACACCCAACCACTTGAGGACCCATTGGACCCGTCTTTTCTAGAAGCCGTGCAGATTCTTCCGGCAGAAACCCGCGATTCGACACCCATGACGCAGGCTTTCCAGTGGATGTTGGTGCCCACGGAGGTGTTTGGGGGAATATATTGCAGCCAGATGCCGTCGAGCGAATTAGCCCATTTTGCTACGCCCGCTGTGGCGAATTTTCCAAGCGGCGAACAGATATTGTACGGAATTGTTGATGAAATGCCTGTGTTTCGCAACGGGACAGAGTGTGCCATGTTTCACAAACTAATGGGCAATGAACTTATAATTGGGTGGCAGTGTGTTGGCGCGAATAATACAAATCGTTGTGTAAGTGTTACCCGAAATTCACTGGTTTTGGGGAAGCATCTGCACGAGTCTGTGGGCGATTGTCTGTTACATTGTGATGTATTTAATTCACAAGACTACGAGGGGGTTGACTCAAAAGAGGTAAATACACCAGAAGTTTTTGTACAGGTTAAAGCTAAACATCGTAGAAAAGTGCCAAGTGCTGTTTTTTTAATAATTTGTGTGGCAATGGTTGTTTTTTTTGGGGGGCTGTTGTTTATAATAGTGCTTTAAATTCTATTTCAAAATTTTCTTTTTGTTTGTCTGTAAGTTTATTATAGCAGGTTAAATACAAATCGTCTAATTGTGCTTTTACTGTACTATCATATTTATCATGTAATGACAATATTTTATACATTGCACAAGAATCCGCCAGGCCATAATCATTATATTCTTTTTCATCAAAATCTTCAATATATACTACATAATAATTATTTGAAATAACAAAATCAAGAATTTCTATATTTTTATTAAAAAAATATATATTTTTTATATTGTTATTATTCAATTGATTTGATAATATTTCTAGCTTATTAAAATCAATATTTTGTATTCTTTTTAAAGGTTTAAAATTACTTGTTAATGTAATAAAAACCCAACTGTTTTGTTCTTCATTGTGACATTTATAAAAATTATGAATATTTAGTTCTCCATTTAAAAAAATTTTTTTTTCCATTAAAGCATTAAGTTTATTGTAAATACCTTCATTATTTATTTTATTTTTATAAAAATTATCATCACATTCATTATCTTTGCAATAATCAACCAATGCAGTTGCAGTATCATTACTACTTTTATACTCTACATTAGCAAGTTTTGTTTTTAATGGATTAGAAAAATCAATATTAAATTGATTATTATCAAAATTACAGGTTGGTTGTATATTTAAAATTGTACCATCATTTAATTTAATTTTTAATATTAAATTTTCAAAAAGTTCAACCATTTTTAACTGATCAGTATATGCTTCGTTAAGACAATTCTGAGAAGCATTTTCCATTTGTATTTTTATTATAATCAAAAATTTTTATAAAAAAGATGCCTTCGCAATAAATCGGGAATAAAACTTGCAAAGGGCCGATACAGGTTCTCCGCCAAAATTGAAAATGTAATGTAGTCCCCGGCATCCACAAATGGCAGATAGAGCAGCCAGAGCCGGTAATTGAGCGCCGCAAGCGCTAGACGTATGAAGCGCTGCTGGGCAGGCGGCTTAGCAATAATCCAGGTGTAGTAATCGAACCCGGTAAGCGAAGCATAGTCGTGGCGCAGCTCGACATTAGAAAATGGCACAAAATCCGTGGTTGATGGTGGGGGTGGCGGCAAGTAAGGAGGAGTTATAGTGGGATGAGGGGAATCCAGCAGTTCAGGAAAATCGTAATCCAATGTGTCCATCTTTTTAAAGTAGTTGCAACATTTGCATACGAATATTTACATCAAACACGCTTTGTGTCTGTGCAGTCACAGGCAAAGCGACTCTTTTTGTACGTTTTGGGAAGGGAAATATGATCAGGACTAAAAGTCTTGGCAGTAATTGGCGGAGCTTGTTTTGGCGCTTCCTCGTCCGACGAATAAACCACGTCTTTGTTGCTCTTTATGCTGTACTTTTCAGGCTTATAAAAGGTTTTGTTATTCTGGGATTCAGATTTTGGGGGCTTTGAATCCTTATCCATGTATTTTTTGTATTTTTTAACAAATTTGTTGACATCAAAGCCAGTCGCCATTCTTTTTTAATGTATATTTTTTTCAACAATTGCGTTTGGATTTATTTTTATTAAAAAATTTGTTTCAAAACAAACCCATGAATTTCTTGCCAGAAGACTTGCTCCGCGAAATTTTTCGCCGCACCGTTCTGACAGAACGTCTTTTTTTGCGTGCAACCTGCAAGCGCTTCCGCTCCCTCGTCGATGAAGACACCCGCCACAACCACAGATATTTTGTGCATACGCGCTGGAACCCCCTCTCAACTGTCCAAGGAAGACCATTTCCAGTCCAGCGGTTGCTCGCCCTCGTGGAGCACTGCACCTCATCGGCAACAATCATCCAATTATTGCCCCCGATGCTCAAAATCCAATGGGCCTTTAATGCAGACGAGGGCCTGGTTGATGCGATTCTTCAGCACGACGACGTTAAAATTAGATTGGTGGCGCTCCACATTTTTAGGGTGTTTGGCCGGGGGTTTTCCAGAAATTTGCAACAAAAGCTAAAATTAACTATTAATTGATGGAACTTGAGGAGCACGAAACGCTGTTCCGGAACTGGGCCCGCCGTACGCTGCGCTTCTCCAGCAAACAGTTCGACACCCTGCTGCAATATACCCACGACGCATTGAACGATCCAAAGCGGGCAACAGTTCCCGCGAATCTTGCCAGCCACCCCATTCCACTGGCCTACTGTCTGGCCTACCTGCAGGCAAACGCCAGTTGCTCGGAGCTGGCCTCCCGGCCGGTAACCCCGCCCCTGGAGTCTGCGCTGCGGGGCATTTCACGGACACTGGGATTTCGGATTTCCTCGTTTTCGCATGACGGGCGCCTAGCAGACCTGCCCATGTTTTCCGAGCTGATGCTGCAGTGCGACGACGACCTCGCGACCGTGAACCTGCGGCTTCTTGATTTGGTTGTCGGGCAATCGAGGCTCTGTCTGGATTTGCTTGGCTCGGCACAGTGCGAGGATGCGCGCCAACAGATTTTTAATGTTTTTGCGGACCTGAATACCCTGAGCGGAGTAGTGTTGGAGCAATTGAGAGGGAAATAAAATTAAATAACTACACCATATCCAGGGATCTGGCGCACTAGTTCCCTGGTGAGTTTGCACCACTGGCTGTTTATATGGCTTCGGGAGCTTTCTGAAGGATCGTTCTCTACAACTTTACAGAGGTAATCGAGGAGTGCGGCCACGGCAAGCCCATTTCCCGTATAGGGAAAGCGCAATCTTTTTTCTAGGTAGTCCGCGCAGGAGAGTTCCGGGGAGCCCAGGCGTCTGTTTACAGCATTTTTTAGAGGAAATAAAAACTCCAGGCCAATGTCGGCGCAGCATGTGCGTTTCGAGTCCTGGACGGAAAGCCAGAATTTTTCGTAATGCTTGCGGCATTTTCCACAGGGAAGGATATTTTTGACTCCCGCAAAAAAGTCAAAGAGCTCGGTGTCTTTGAGGGGGTTTTCGGCGTTGTAGCCGCGGAAGTGGTGGGCAATGTCAAAGAGTAGATTCCAAAAAACAGGACCCCAAACCCGTGCAGAAAGCTTTACAAACATTTTTAATTTTAAAATAAATTAATCATCAAATTCAAGAACATTCCACCGATATTTCGGCCGATCCTGCTGGATGGCTGTCCAGTTGGTGGCCATGCTATCCCGCAACGCATGCTGGAAATCCCCCCGCGCAAGCCTCTCCACTGGCAATTTGAGGCGATCCGGGGATTCCAGTAGGCGACTCTCCGGGTAGCATTGGGTCCAGGAGGCGTGTAGCGCGGCCGCAACCACCGATACGGCCTGTGCGATGGAAATTCCCCCCGGGTTTCCAGGCACCGGGCGTCGCGTCAATCGAAAGCGTTCGGTCACAAAGACCAGGACGCCCGTCCCGTCGCTATGTTGGTCCAAGACCCGGTGATATTTTCCAAGTGTGGCGTAGAGCGCCGCGGCTTCGGCCCGCAGGTTGCGCGCAGTAAGGTTTTCCTGATCAATGGATTTGCGCATTGCGTCCAGCTCGTTGTAGATGGTGGCATTGGGTTTTTGGGATTCGGGTTGCTCGCCCTCCAGCTGGATGTGCTGCTCCCGGCGGAGAAGCACCTTGGTGTGCATCGTTCCCACGATCCTGGCAACCAGCAGGTCGGCCAACAGGTTAGTTTGGACCAACCCGTTGTCTAGCTCCAGGAACTGTGTGGTTTGCCTCAGTAGTGCCTCGCAGTCCGCGGAGCGCTGCAGAATGCCGAGCAACTGGTACAGCTCGGTGAGCGAGAGGGTCTTGCGACGCCAGATTTCCTGACGCCGCTCGAGCACCATTACCCATAGTATTTCTTTGATAAGCAATGAGAACCGTACAGAGTCGCGTCCTGCGAGCAGCTCGCGCTTCCGGGCGGTATGGGCGGTCGTAATTTCCTGGCAGTGCTTTAGTTTCCGGTAGATTTCCGCGAGGGCCGTGTGGGTCTGGCCGGTTTGGATGAGGCACCTTCCCAACAAGGAGGAAGTGTCGTTGACAAAGAGAGCGGTGGGAGGCAGAGGAGAAAAGGAAGGGTTTTCGAATTGTGCGTCAAATTCGACGATGCTGAGGCCGTCCATCTCATCGGATTCGTATGTTTTTTCAGAAACGCGTGCAATGTTTTCGCGGACAGAAGGGCGCGGCCGCAGCAATGGCTGGGGTTTGATGAAGGGGGGTTGCCTGGTAGATGGTGTCATCTGCACAAAGGAAGAGGGGGTCGGGGCCAAGCAAATGGTAAGAGAGTCGTCGTCCTTTTTTGAATGGTGGCTTTGGATGATGGCTTTTGATGCCATTGTTTTGTTGAAGAAAACTAATTTTTTTTTGAAAGTAAAACAAACATATCATGTCCGGAGTCTCACTGGACATATGGAACGAAACACCGGAAGCAAAGGTTGCCGTGCCACAGCCGGGTCCATCGCGCGACAACCACATGCGGCCCATCGATGGGGATCCCCGGAGGCGTCCAATGGCGGTGCGCGAAATGCAGCCGCCGCCAATGATGGTTCGCGAGGCGCCGCCGCCAATGATTGTGCGCGAGGCGCCGCCGCCGCCAGTGATGATGCGCGAGGCTCCGGCGCCAGTTGCGCCAACGGTGTCTGAAAAAAGGCATTGTCGGCAAGGCGATCAGTTCTGGATGAAGGCGTGTCTTGTGTTTTGCATGCTTCTGCTTGTTATTATAGTGTTCCAATTGAATCGGACAAACCGACTTCTTTCAAAGAAATAAGAAAGAAATAAAAAAAATAATAAAATCTTCCTTAATAAAAAAACAGTCATCCTCCATGTACGGACAACGTAACGGAAATTCTTACCAGCTCTCGAAGCCTGCTCCGCCAACCTTTGTTGCCGATTACAACACCAACGCAAAGGCGTCCGTGTTTGCCGGCACCCCGCAGCCCGCAACTATGTCTGATTTGCGAAAGCTCGCGGGCTGGGTCGAATCCATCCAGCTAAAGGTAAACTCAATGGCCCCGGGCCCCCGGCCCTCTCCCCCGGCCCCCCGGCCCCCTGTTGGAAAGCAGGCCTACTACAACCCCAGCAACAAGCAGTGCGTTATGGGCATGGCTCCTAGCGGAGCCCCCCAGTATTCCAGCATGGTTGCCTGCCAGGTAGCCCACAACCCCGTTGTATAGAAAATAAAATTCTATAATAGTAATAAATGCAGCATGGCAAATGCGACATCTCAAAATTTTCTCCCAAATCTCGTGCCGGTTTTTTGGAATGGCCCCACAACCCCGAAGAAACCCAGGGCTATGTACTGGCCTCCCCGCTGGCCGTCCCACACAATAACAACACCGAATTTCATTTGCACCCGGATCACCATGTCGATGTCTACAAGCTGCCCAAGCGCATCAGGAACCTGGAACCGCTGGTGGTCGTGGCCACCTTCCACAGCCATCCGGTGGGCTGCGACGCTACCAAATGCTACTACCAACCCCCGTCACTCAAGGACCTGAAATCCATGCGAAAGCTCAGCACGGGCCCCCTCAATATTGCCGCCCACATTGTGGTCACCGAGGGACGGCTCTTTTTTGTGCACACCGAACCAGGGAGCAGCGACGCCCGCTTCCGCACAATGATGACCGACTTTAAGTCGCTGCAGGGCCGGCACCTGGATCCGGCCTCCCACGAACCCCTCTGGCTAGAGCTGGCCGCCCAATTCCCCGACATCATGCAAGTGTCGGTACTGGAATTTTAAATAAATTTGGGAATGACCAGCACCCCCAGAAAGGCAAGCGTGCTCAGGGCGCACACGGCATTGTAGTTCAGGGATGGGAGCGCAATCTTGCTGCACTGTTTGCGCTGCACGAATTGGGGTTTCAGCCAGACCAGGATAAAAAAGACGGCAAGGGCCGCGACAATGGCCGGGGTGAAGGGCGATTCACGGATCCGGTCCATCGTGGTGGGTACATTTTTTGAGGCGGCGGCCTGCAGGGTTTGTGTCCACAGGGTACTTTCAGGTGCATTCATAGTTTAATTAGTTTATTTTTCTTTCTCTCCGCCATGAAATTTACTGCTGTTGCCTACCACCGTGTAGTAGGCAAATTGACCCAGGGTTATGCCCCACTGCGGCATCAATAGATTCTCATAGCCATGGATGCGCGCGTCCGGACTCCGCAGCGCCTCCAGAAAGAGACGCTCGCGCTGACTGCGCCTTATGCCCACAACCTTGGCCTCAAGCATCGCGGCCCAGCGGTCATAGCAGCCAATATCCATCTCCAAAATTTATTAGGCTAAAAAAAAAGATTTGGAAATGCGCCGTCTGGCAAACACCCGCGGTGAAACAGAACTAAATAACTTTGAGCGCACCCGTATGCCACAACCCCCCACCGCTCCCACCGCACCAGATAGCTCCAGCCACGCTTCCCTTGTCGCCCAGAAACTCTTTGTCCTCTACGTCAAACCAAACGACCCGCCAAGCAAGGCCGCTTACGAGCTGGCGGCCCCGCTGCACAGCATCGTCTACATCCAGGACATCCGTCTGCTCGAGCGCCACGAACTACCCACCTTCCTCCGCGGGGTGCCCACCCTGGTGGATGTGCGGCGCCGCGAGGCTTATCCCGGACGCCTCTGCATGCAGCAGCTGGAGGTGCTGCACGACCAAGCCGCGGGATACTCGCTGCGTGAAATCTCGGGACCCACTGTCGATCCGGACCCCTTTGCGGGCTCCGCCAGCGATTCCCTGCTCGAACCCCAGGGCATCGACGCCGGCATTCTGGGAAATTACGCCGCCTGTGACATGACCTCGTGCGACTCCACGCTGTACAGTTCTGGGCGCCGCAAGAAGGAGGACATCGATAACGTGATTAGCAAGCTGGTGGACGAGCGCAGTGCTCCGCAGACGACGACGCGCGGCGAACCCTCTTCTGCGGAAATGAGCAAGATCCTTGCGGCCATGTTGGAGACCTGACTTAATAAATCCTTTTAACTTGTTAGATTAAACATGGGTATCAAAGGCTTTCCCCAGTTTCTTGGCAAACACCTGGTTGACCAGTACATTCCAATCGACGAATGCGTGATCCGCAAGCACCGCATTGCCATCGATATTGGCGGATTCATGCATCGTTTCACCGAAAACATGCACTACCCCACGGAGTATGTGGCTCGCTTCCTCGAATTCGCAAGAAACCTCGCCGCCGAATCCATCGCATTTGTCTTTGTCTTTGATGGGATGGTGGCTACTTGCAAATCCGCCACCCTGCTCGAGCGCCGCGCAAAGCGCGAGCGCAGCCTCGCCCGGCTCAATCTAAAGTGCCGCGAGGTCCTCCACCAGGAGCAGGTTCTATTGGCAAGGCTGCAGAATTCCCTGACCATGGGATCCCCGGAAAGCACCACCATTATCCTGGAAAAGCTGCATCGGTCGCGGCTCTTCCGCATGCGGCTGCTCCGCAAGAGCAACCCTGTGTGTCGCAGGTTCTTTTACCACCTGGAAACCGTGTTTGCCGAGAGCAAGATTCCCTACGTGGTTTCGGACGGCGAGGCCGAAAAGGCCTGCGCTTGGCTGGCCCAGAACGGGCACGTGGACCTCGTCGTGTCGGACGACTACGACACGCTGGTGTGCGGTGCGCCCCAAATGCTCTGCCACTGGCGCCAGAAAAAGTGTTTCCAGCCTTCGGTGGTGACGCTGGTCACGGTGCTCAGCAAACTGGGGCTCTCGTACGACGAATTTGTGAGCGTGTGTGTGCTGGCGGGGAGCGACTTTGCGAAGCCGCCGCCGCAGTTTGCCTTCAAGCGGGCACTGGTTTCGGTGCGGGCTGCGGTAGCCAACAAGGCAGAGAATGCGCTCACCAGTGCCTTTGACGGCTTCTACCGGGGGGCCTACCCAACAACGGAGGCCGCCGATAGCGCCCTGGGGTGTTTTGAGCAGGCCAAGCAGCACTTTATTCGGCCGGAATTTCCCTTTGCGCGCAGTTTCCTTATCTTTGCGCTGGTAAGCGTTGTGCATGCGATTGTGCGGTGGAGCATTACACGGGCGCTTTTTTTTCGCGACGCAGCAGCGCACTAAAATTCTTGTAAAACATAAAAATTTCTATTTGAATCGATAAAAAACCCGCGCCCAAACTGCATAAACCCCGCATCGATTTCCGCTACCAGCGTCGCCCCGTGGCTATGCCCCACGGGCGACACGTGCGTCACGTGCGTCACCTTGCAGATTTTGTTGTCGATTTTGTAGGTCTGTACTGGGACTGCAGCGCCGGGCAAAAACCACAACTGCATTTTTAATCATATTCTTTTTTTAATAAATACAACATATGTTGTTATAAAAAAATTGAGAAATAATTAAAATAAATAATAACATTTTTAGTTTACACTTATGGTAATGTCAAAAAAAAATAACTAGGAGGCGCGAATACAACCCACGTACTTGAGTGTTTTTACACCACTAATAAACATGTCTGATTTTGCGGTGCGTCGTGCAACCCTGCTCGACCTGGATCGCATGCGCGCCCTAAACATCGCATGTCTATCGGAAAATTATGGGCGTGTTTTTTGGAAACAACAGTTTGATTTGGGAGCGCCCCACTTTGTTGCATACCGGTGCAGCACACTGCTCAGTCAACCCATGAGTCGCACAATTGTGGGCTACATTGCCACGCTTCCCACAAGCCTGGGAAACCTGATGGTGTACAGCCTGGCAGTGCGCCCGGAGGTCCGGGGGCGTGGTATTGGTGACCAGCTGCTGCGAACGCTGTGCGAGGAGGCTGATGCGACGGGTCGAGATTTGGTGTTGCATGTGCGCACTGACAATGCTGTGGCAATGGGCCTCTATCAGAAGCAGGGGTTTGAAGTAAAGGAAGCCGTGGCTCATTACTATGGCGACGGGTGCGGGGCAAACGAAATGGTTCGAAAGAAAAAAAATAAAAGCTATTAGAAAATGGCGTCATTAATCCAAGCTGAGCTTAATATTACAGATTCCAATACAATAGAAGTTACTGAGGGAAACTCTACTACCTTGTACATAAACCATATGGATTTAAATATAAATATTCCATGGACCGAGGTTGTTCCGTATTATTTGGCATTATATGCTCTTGGTAAAAATAATAAAAAATATGATTACAATACAGATTTAAATAAGTCACTTGACAGTTGTAAAACAAATATAGACTTTAAAACATTTGTTGAAAATTTTATTAATTATACAACTAAGGAAGAAAATAAGAAAATCCTAAAAAATGCTTATTTTAAGGTTTTAGAAATTTCATCATTTTTTGTTCCTCTATTATTAGAAAATCAACAAAATTTAGATTTTAAACAGTTTTTTGAGTTTTATGTAAAAAAAATATGCAATTTATTTATACTTTTTAAAAATATTAATGATAAACAACAATTTCCAAATATTATTAATGAAATTTTTGACCTTATATCATATCATAATTTAAAAACTATACGAATGCCTGATGTTAACAAGCCAATTATTATTGAGTATTTGGCAAAACTTGCATGTACATTTCCAAATTTTAAAAAAGATAATTTAAAAGTTGAAAATATAAAAAATATTGCAAAAAAATTATCAAAACCGTTGGCTGAAGAAAAATATCCTAATGTTGATACAGAATTTTTAAAAAGTCTTGATTTTGATTTTTTTAAGCCTGAAAATGATATAATTATGTGCAATATTTTTAATAAACTAAAAAATCATTTTACAAAAACCTCAATAACTTTAGGTATTAACTCTACACAATTTATAAATGATAATCAAGAAATTAATATTGGTGATAATGTTAAAAAATTTTATAACAATTTAGGTGAAAATAAAGACATTTTTGATTATTTGTACAATCTCAGAAGAGATGACTGTAATGATATAATTAAACAAGCAAATAATCTTTTTTTACAATCCGTACATTTAATTAAAACTAAGACAAGTGGTGGCGGCAAAGGCGACGGTGGCGGCCAAGACGGTGGTGCAGTCCAAGGCGGTGGTGGCAGCCAAGACGGTGGTGGCGGCAAAGGCGGTGGTGGCAGCCAAGGCGGTGGTGGCAGCCAAGGCGGTGGTGGCAGCCAAGACGGTGGTGCAGTCCAAGGCGGTGGTGGCAGCCAAGACGGTGGTGGCGG
>Ga0209443_1000602_pt1 | contig 24133 bp, 26 predicted proteins | sample LauGreBMM110DCMD_2_FD_187571 | JGI IMG/M metagenome (GOLD analysis project Ga0209443, IMG submission 187571) | Freshwater lake microbial communities from Lake Michigan, USA - Su13.BD.MM110.DCMD (SPAdes) (version 2) | ecosystem: Environmental > Aquatic > Freshwater > Lake | place: Lake Michigan... | reverse complement strand
GGGAAACTCAATTTACGGAAATCGCGTCTTAAAAAATCCCCTACAACTTCCCCAGCAAATCAACCCAGATCCAAACGAGTTCGCCTACGGCGCTTTATTTGTAGAATCACACCAGCCATACTATACAGTCCCCCTTCCAAATTTCTTGCTTCGCGATATTGATTTGCGTGACCATTGGGCAACGCCATACCCCGCCGTCCTCAACCAGGGAAAGGTTAACTCTTGCACGGCTTTTGCGGTGGCCGCCGCCATGGAATGCGTGAGCCGCCACAAGGGCATCGTACCGCTCTGGATTCTCTCCCCAGCAAACCTTTACCACACAATCACCAAGGGCTTAGCCGACCAGGGTGCCACCATGCTCCAGGCACTCCAGGCCGCAGCACTAACTGGGGTTGCGGCCTCAGACAACGTCTCCATGCTCACTACGTGGGAAAGCCGCTCCACGGACGCAAGCATCCGCAGTGCCGGGCTACACCGCATCACCAGATTCGAAAGGCTGCGACAGTCGCTGGACCAGCTGCGCTGTGTCCTGCAATCCGGGTTCCCCATTCTCTTTACTATGGCCATTGGATCGCGGAGCGACGTGTGGCTTCACACCGAGGCTGTCCAACGGCCCCTCTACGTGCTGCCCGGATCCTGGGGCGAGCAGGACACGGGTTCGCTTGTGGGGGCGCACGCGCTGCTGCTGGTTGGGTACAGCGACGCGAGCCAGCTATTTACGGTGCGCAACTCGTGGGGCGAACGGTGGGGTCTTGAGGGACACTTCTACATTTCGTATGAGTTTGTGATACAGCCCTTCTGGTGCCGGGACTTCTATGTAGTGCTGGATGTTTCAGAATGAATGGCGACAAAAGCAACCCGGACAGAAAAGACGTCCATTGAAAAAGGAATGTTTTTAAAATCAAATATAACAAACTGCGAGCTTGCAATCTCATGGAAGGGCAGTGGCACTGCATTTTTAAATTTGCTGCTTCCCAGCAGGTGCATCCCCTGAAAAAGGTAGCACTTTCCGAGCGTGGCATTCTCATAGGCCGGGAAGCTGACAACCTGCAGAAGATGCACTGCGGCACAATCATCGGGAACGTAAAATCTTGCCCGGCGAGAAACCCCGGAAATTAATTCTTCCTGCATTTTATTACAAAATTTACAAAAAAAAACCTATTTTCAGATGTATTCGGACGACGAGGATCGCGAGGATCGCGAGGATCGCGAGGATGGTGGCGACCTGGAAGGCTTTCTCCGTGGATTTGACACGGTACCCTCCCAACTGGCCCCACAGGCCCAGCAAGCCCGCCAACAAAATACCTTCGGAGGCGGTGTCTATACCTCGCCCTTGCCCGAAGATCTGGGCTCGGCACTCGCCCTGGATCCCGTTTATCTGCAGATGGCCCGCGACGCGTCAAACCTTGCCGACGCCAACCCTCCCTCGAGGGCCGATGCCCAGCGCGTCCACGAAATCCTTTGCAAGTACTGGCTTGACGACATAAATTCCCGGCTTTCCGTGGATCGCTACGCTTCTGTCGCCCTCGCCGAATCTGTCTTTGGCTTTGTGCACGAAGAAGACCCCCAGTTGCTGCGCCTCGAAGCCACTTACAATTTCCACTGCGGTATCATCGGCATCGTTTACGAGGTAACTTTTATTTGATTTGTAAAAATTTATTATATTTTTTTTTATTAGGTTTGCCACCGGGCTTCCCTGCTCTGTCTGGACTACAAAAAACCCCCCGCAGAGGCAAACATCACGGTTTCCAGACGCCGTCGCAGCCCCGTTGCCGGCCAGAAACGCCCCCGCGACGATTCCCCAGAGGCCGCTGCCGTCGATGAGGACGCTGCCATCGACGATGCCGCCGAATGCCCCCAGTGGAAGCGCCGCAAGCTCGACGTTACCCTGCGCATGCACAAGGTCATTGAGGTTGTTTACCACCTCTACGAGATGCTCCACACCGTATTCCGGGTAACCATGTCCTGCTCGCCTGAGGAACCCGCCCTTCAACCCATCAATGAGTATGACCTGATGCGCTTCTCCCACATTCCAAAATGCTCAGACCTGTCGCCTTACCAGCAGCTTATTGTTACGCTTGCCCGCCACTTTTCCCACATGCGTTACCGCCGCTCCGACGACCAGATCTGTAAGGAGCTGTTGCTTTACCAGTCTGCGGGCAGTAGTCGTCCAGCCCACTCCCACTACTGGAAGCCGCTGCGATCGATCCGCGATGAGCTAACCCGCTTCTGCAACAAGGACACGCACGGCACCGCCTGGGCGAATTCAACTCGCGTTGTGGCGAATTTTGAGAGCGCGATCAAGCATTTTACCACGGGCCGAGGTATATACTTTTATATATTTTGAAAAATAGTTTGTCTTATATTTACATATAATTATACAGACGAAGACCTGCCACCCGTGACCCGCCACCGGCGTCTTTTTTCCTTTATGAACGGAATCCTGCTGCTGGGCCACGAGCTTCCCGGATACGTCGGACCGCCTTTACGCCCGGACGGCCACGGACGTTTTTTTTTCTACAACCCCTCAACAATCCACCGCGACGACGCTGCCTCGGCATTTGGTTCGGAGCTCGTGCCCCTTGCCGTGCACTCCTCGCGCTTCTTCAAGTGCAACTTTCCCGAGGATGTTGCCCTGCTGCTAAACAGCGGGGGCGCTCTACGCGAGAGCATTCTTTCGTGGTCGCAGATCGATGGCAAGGCGTGGCCTACGGCGTGGCCCACACCCCTCTTTGACATGCTCTTCAACAGACAGGGCTACGAATTTTTCCGGGAGCCTTTTGACCCAGACAGACCCACAAATCCTTTCGAGGACGACGTGCTTGTCTGCTCGTCGCTTTTCCAGATTTACGCAATGTTTGGCCGTCTGCTCTACCGCGTCAACGAGCTCGATAACTACCAGGTCTGTGTCTTTCTGCTGGGCGTTGCGGGAACCGGCAAGAGCGTTATCTGCGAAATTATCTCCAAATTCTATGGAAAGGAGGCTATTGGCCGGATGTCGGCCAATTGCCAACAGACCTTTGCCCTTTCGGCGCACGTTGACAAGCATCTCATCGTCTGTCCAGAGGTTAAATCAAATTTTGGCCTCGCTGCCTCGGACTTCCAGTCCATGGTGACTGGCGAGTCCGTTACCGCTAACCGGAAGCACCAGGAAGTTGTCATGATTCGCAAGTGGCCATCCCAAATGCTTTTGGCCGGAAACGACGTGCCCCCTTGGTCAGACTCGCTGGGGGCCCTGTTTCGACGCCTCTTTGTAATTCGTCTGACTAACGCGGTGCGCGATGACCAGGTCGATACTACCATTGCGAAGCGGCTTCGTGAGGAACTGCCCTTTCTCTTGCTCAAATTTCATGCCTGCTACATGCAGCTGCTCCAGGAGTACGGTAGCGCCTCCTTCTGGTCTTTTGCGGACCAGAAGTTTATAAAGTCGCGGGAACACCTGGAGCTGGAGCTCTGCCCGACCAAGAAATTTTTGAGCAATTCCGACGAGCTGAACCGCGACGATGTGCTTGCGCGTTCCAACGCAAACTACACCATGTATATTCCCTACGATCGGCTCAACACCTTGTGCAACGACTGGTGCAAAAAGCAGGGGATTTCTACGATGCTGATGTCGAGCAGCAACCGAGAAGACCACAATCGCAAGATTCTGAGTGACCTCAACTACTGTGTGTCGACCCGGTTGCTGCCTAACGCCCCGGGATGTCCAGACCGACAGATTGAATACGTGCTGGGCATAACCGAACACTCTTTGCCGCTAGTTCTGCCGGCGCATTGGCGTACCACGGAAATAAACAAATGATTTTTTTTAATATTTAAAATATGGCTGCACGGAGAGAGTATTTAGCGTTTAACGCGGCTAACGCCGTTGATAACCGACTAGAGTTTTACAATGAGTACCCTATGCCAGATTATGTTGGGATGCCAGCGTGTCTTGCGTCCCGTGGACGCCGTCGGGTGAGAAATCCAGATAGAATTCAGCACCGGTGTCGAATAATTTCAAAGTCAAAGCGTAATGCAAATGGTTATGAGTTATTTCACAACAAAATCAAAAAGTGGATAAAGCGAAAATCAATAATTACTAGACTAATAATGGAAAATATACATAAAAAATTTCCAAGAATGGACGATAAAGATCGTCAAAAAATTTTTAAAGAATTTTTACTGGCTGCTGAAGGAGAAGAAGAAATTGATCATAAGTTTCGTCGAGATTTTTACAATAAACTTAATTCAAATACAAGTGATATTAGACTTACAACTAAAGAAAACATAAAAGAATTTTTTGAAAATCATTATACATTACACAATCTACTTAACCCAAAATCACAAGGTATCTCATGTAATCGTGTAAATGTGGGACTCATTACACAACTTAAAATTAAAAGCCGACGTTCAAATAATTGTATAATGGCCTTTAAAGAAATAACCCTCCCTGATAATTCCGTAATTGGTAATTCAGGTTTTGAAAATTACGCTAACTATTTACTTAACATTTTAACAAACCTATTCCCTAAAAATAGATATTTTAATAAATTTGATGGCAACCGATTAATGGAAATGTATTTAAATTTTTTTCCAGATTAAAAAGATAGGTAAGCTTTTTTTTAATGATCAGTTTACACCTGATAATATATATTTACTACAAAATCACAGAGTATTGCCTATATAACACAGTCCTTACTGCTTCCTTTAACAACGCGTATCATGTATTTTACAAATACATTCAACTCTATTTAAAACAATGAGTCGTCGCATTGTCTTTTCTGCAGGAGGCCAGTTGGGAATCGCCTTCATTGGGACTGTGCGTGCACTGGAAATACACTACAGATGCAGCGCCCTTTCCAAGCACATCCCTTGCTTTGAGGGAACAAGTGCGGGAGCCCTTTGTGCATTTTTCCTTTCGCTGGGACTTTCTTCGCTGGAATTGCTCTTCTACTACCAACAGGTCCCAGACTATGCGCCAAATCTAGGCAACATTTCGGCCGGACGACTTGGCTTCAGCAACATCGAAGTGCTTATGCGCCCTGTTATAAAGACAGCCCTTATAAAATCAGGCATTGCAGAGGCCAATATCGACACACTTACCTTTGCCGAATTCCATGCGCATACCGGTCTTCAAACCGTTTTTGGGATGACCATCATTGGTCCCAAGGACCGGGAGCTCAATGCCTCTCACGAAACTGTCCCGGACTGGCCCATTGTGTCCTGTCTGCTCTCTTCAATGGCCATCCCCGGCATCTTTGAGCCTGTGGCAATCGAAACCCCAGAGGGAACTCTGTACGGAATCGACGGGGCGGTCAGCAACCCGTTTCGCTTTCCACGGGTCCCTGTAGAAACCGACATTGGCGTAGTACTGCTGCAGGAAATGCAACCAATCGGGTTTAACCCCACAACGCACAACATCTGGAATTACTTTAATTTTGTTTTCGAGCGTTTCTTCTACTACCTTGCCAAGTCGCGCAGCGCAGAATTTTCGGCCAATAACGTCATTACAATAACATGCCCCTATACGAGTCTAATTTATCGGCCTACACAGGAAACCACCCTTAATCTTCTGCGTGCTGGCGAATTGGCCTGCGCAAAATTTGTTGGGCGCAGCATACCCTAATAAAAATTTTATATTAAAAAAATGTTTTTGGAACTGCGCATTGTCTCATCCTCAGAAGATGCACAGCAGCGCATCCTGGCCCACTACCCGGGCTCAATACCCCAGGGACCTCGCGACGTCGCACTACTGGGCCATTCCAGCACCCTGGAGCCTCTTCTTGGAACTACCTTTTCCATCGAGCGCGGTGCTTACAAAAACCTCTCCCCAGTCTCTATTCCCGAGTCCTTGAAATCCGACATCGTGGGCTTCATTGGCTTGGAAAATATAGGCTGTCTGTGTTGCAAAGGCCTGCGCGCCAACGCGCTTCCCAATACAGCAATCTCCGGCATAAATATCTTCAATGGGGCCCAGATGGCCGCGCTATACGGCTTTCCCCCCGCAAATGTTGCCGGAATTACCCAAAAAATAGGCATTGTTCAGCTCGGTGGCTCCTTTAGCCAGCAGGATCTCAACTACTACTTTTCCTCCCAGGGGCTCGGTGTTGCTCCATCGGTTGCCGTGGTTCTGGTTGACGGTGCCACCCAGACCTTAAACGATGCCTCGGTGGAGGTTGCCCTTGACGTCCAGATCATTGCCGCAGTATGTCCTGACGCCCAAATTACAATTTACTTTGCGCCAAACACGATGGCTGGCTTCTACAATGCAATAGAGCGCGCCGGGCTAAACAACGACGTCGTTTCCATATCGTGGGGCATGGACGAGACAGATTTTCTGCTTAGGGGAAATTACACGGCAACCTTCCAGTCGCTCATCAAAGGCCTGGGAAAGCCAATCTTTATTGCCTCCGGGGACCGCGGAAGCACAGGAGACACCGGCACGGGCCTTCACGTAAGCTTTCCCGCCTCTGTTCCCTCGGCCATTTCCTGTGGTGGCACAACGGTTACCGTATCCCGGGGATTCATAACCTCGGAAGTCGCATGGCAAGGCTCCGGGGGAGGCTACAGTGCCTACTATTCCTTACCGGACTACCAGAGAGGAATCGTTAACAATGCAATGCGCGGCGTCCCAGATGTTTCAGGAAATGCGGACCCAGACACCGGCTATTACGTTTATTTATCCAACAAGGGAATGATGCGTGTTGGTGGAACCAGTGCAGTGGCTCCATTGTGGAGTGCCCTTGCAGCAAGAATTAATCGAATTTCTTCGGGGAGTTTTACTGGTCCAAACAAACTCTATAAACAAATATCTGCCTTCCGGGACGTTTCACTTGGTTCCAATGGTCATTGGACGTGTAATGCTGGTTGGGATCCCGTAACAGGCCTTGGGGTTCCTATGGGGGTGGCGCTTGCAAACCAACTTGCTCCAAGCCCTATTCCCCCCGTCGTGCCACCCGTCGCACCAAGCCCTATTCCCCCCGTCGTGCCACCCGTCGCACCAAGCCCTATTCCCCCCGTCGTGCCAAGCCCTGTGTTTGTTGGGTGTAGCCCAACACGTGTATCACGTAGCAGCAATCAAAAAATCAACATATTTGGAAAGTTTTTGCAGCAAGTGCAATCAGTAAGAATCCAGGGTGTTTCCACCAAAATAATATCAAAAACGCCTGCACTTATTGTCTGTCGAATAACGGGACTATTGAAAAGGGGTCCCGCCAATTTGGTGTTGCAAACCAGCAGTGAAACACTGGTAGTAGTAACAAAAAAACTTAATGTGTTTTAAAACACCTACATTTATTATTTTCTTGAAATAAGATTAAAATGGACAGAACTATCGGAGTAATGCAAAAATACATGGAACAGTACATGACCCGGGTTTTTCAAATTGTTGAACCATTTTCTTCATGGAATCGCCAAAAAGCGTACGAGGGCGTTTTATCAGAAATTCCGCTTTTTAATTCGGTTGTACAGCTGGAAGACTACCAGGTAGCCCGCAGGGATTTTCCAGATCTACAGGCCCTTGTTGTCAAGGCCTTGTACGACGAGGGACTACAAGGAACCCAGGACGAGCTTGTCTTCTTTTTACATTCTTTTATTTCCACGGTCAGTACAAAACTTTTATTGTACCGCTCAAATCTTCCAATCATCCAATGCGTTGATGAAACTAATCGCACTGCATTGGCTCGCTTTGCCTTTTTAATGGCATTGGAATCTACTGTTTCTCACTTTCCCTCCCACAACAACAACATGCCTTTATATTCTCCTCAAATGCCCTATACCGAACCTACTCCAGTTAATTTTATTTCTCCTTCCAAACCCCAAAATCCTCTTGAAATCAGCGGAACGGCCAGCGGAACGGCCAGCGGGTCGGCCAGCGGGTCGGCTAGTGTGCATAATTCTTTCCAAAATCCTCTTGAAATCAGCGGAACGCCCGGCGGGACACCCGGCGGAACGCCCGGCGGGACACCCGGCGGAACGCCCGGCGGGACACCCGGCGGGACGCCCGGCAACATTCCTCCTGAAAACGCTGAAGATATGGATGATTTTGACAGTATTTCGGTAAGAGCTAAAAAACTCTCAAACAAAGACCTGTCCCGCGTCCAAACCCAGCTTGCCGGGGGTTTGACTAATTTCGATGCTGTTTCCTCTGCCTCAAACATAAGTTTCTTATAATATTATTGTTTTACTTTTTACTTTATTTTGCCAGTGTTCTCCCCACTATCGATGGAATCACCACAAAAAGAAAAAAATCCCGGGCACTCCTCACTGGCGCCGAACCCCGGTGTTGCAGCAAACGTTCCCGCATCCCCGGCAACTCCTGGGCACATATTTCCTCAAAATCCGTGCACGTACACAGGGTGTGTAGCAGCCGGTGGTAGTGCAACAGCCCAGTCCAGCTGGAATTGTACAACAGTCCATAGAAGCTTCCATAGTCGCCATCGTCTACTGGCGGCAGGCCCACCCGGCGCAGCTTTCGGTTTAGTGCGGAAATTTTTCGTTGTGTTGCCCGCACATACTGCCAAGACATTCCTTCAAATTCCCTATCGATGGAAAAAAACGTCCATGGAAAGCGCGACGGTCGCACCATTGTTGTTTTATCGTAATACATTTTTATTTATTTTATATTGCTGCGACAACCACGCGACAACCACGCTGGTCGCCGCTCGCCACGCAGCACCTGCAGGGCACTCTGGGCACACTTTTGCGCATTCTGCAGCAACGCCGGGATGGTTCTGGAAAGGACCCGGTAGTCCTTGGGCAAAAGGCGAAATCTCTCCAGCAAAATAAAAAGACCCACCTTCAAGCGACTGTTGGCAAGCAGGCGCCGCGGAAGCATTAAAATTGTTTTAACCAGAAAATAATAGGCGTCGCTGTGCAGCCTTTGCCCAGCAATTATTTTCCTGGCTAGGCCAAAATCAATAATTCGCCACCGACACTGGCGGTCGGACATAATGTTTTCGGCGTGCTGGTCCATATGCAGCACTCCCAACCGGTTGAGCTCCACAAACCTGTTGGCCACAGTACACAATACATTTAACAGTCGATGTGTTTCGGAGAGTGTTGACTGCAGTCGTCCAACCCACGCTTTCAGTGTTTCCGTCATCTTTTCCATTACAATAAGCGATCCAAAAAACAGTCTTTTCGTTCTTGTGCATTCCACTGGAAAGGTTTTTTCAAAATACATATGCGGGCATAACGTCGCGTTGCTCTTGCATAACATCCGCTGGATGTTTGGTTCCTTTAGCAGCTCATCGGGACTTCGGGCTACCATAATCTTTGCAACGGTTTCCTCGTCGAACCCTCGTTGCGTCGGATATAGACGCGCTTTGAAAATTGTTCCGTACACCCCGGTTGCGATGCTGTAGCTTGTGTTTATTTCGTAGTGCGAATTCACCAGAAATCTGCGCTCTACCCTATATTGCCTCGTGTTTATTATTATAACAACAACATTCATATGTTCATATTTATCTGTACGCCAAAAAAAACCTGCCTTTTCATACCTTATAGTTGTTTGTGGTATAGCATATCACTGCAGCCAATAAAACAGAGCAGAATTGTACGAAAACCATTTACTAGTTTCCAGACAGGCGACATTAAAAAATACATTGCAGAAGAGAGCAATAGAACAGTCATAAATACAAAACAAATTTTAAGGGCTTGTTGGCCTGGAGAAATACGGGGTAGTGTCCAAGGAAAGTCAATGGATTTGTGGCGCCACACTATATTAAATGTTTCGCGCAACAAAACCCCAAAAATCATCAACATAAAGGGATATTGCATAAACTTGCTAACTATATTTGACATTTAATTAATTTTAATTTAATAATCACAAATCTTGCAACGTAAATCTTCATCTGGCGCCAAAAAATTTCCACAACCCCAAGCAATGCACTTCCGCGTCTCTTCGTTATTGCCAGTAACTATCTTCTTTTCAAGCACGTGCAGTCGCGCCAGTTCATGCAACATCTCTTCTCGTCCAGATACCATCGTAAAATATTTCACCAGATTAAATCCTTTGTCTTCAAATTTTTGAAGTCGCAAAAGCAACCCTTCTTTTGTTTTTTCTTTCCATTTTTGTTGCAACAAAAGCATTTTTTTTTCTATTTTTTTGTGAGGCATTGTTTCAGAGCTTCTACAATTGTTTTTTTTAATATCACCTGTCACACAAAAAAACACTAATAAAACATTTTTATTATTTTTACGCTTTTTTTGGGAATTGTTGTTAACCAAAAATTAATGCAATTCGAAAGACCTTCTAAACGCTTCTGCCATTCTTGAGCGCGCTTTTTTTTTACGACAGCTAATCCATTGACATCGTATCCCCAACACGAAGGCCCATGACTTCCTTCGTCAGGATTAATGCGAATCACCACCATGGGTCGATGCCCAATATCTTCAGAAAGCAACACAATCCTCTCGTCTTCGTCGCAATTGTTGTATGCGCGATGAGATCTCTCATCCACTTCAATTACCACAACATGGGTTAACAAATCTAATAAAAGGTCAGGACGTCGCTTTGAACAGCCACCAGGAATCGTCTTATCATTGGCAAACACCATTGTAGGAAATTGCTGCCTGACATAACAAACAACAGCACGTTCTTTCACCTTGTAGTTTCTTCGCACAGTCTTCTCTGGAAAAACAATCAAAAAACACGTCATACAATGTCCCATTAACCCTTTACAAAAAACTTTGTCGCAGCTCGGCACACAGCAAAGCGCAGAACCTCCCTCACATTCCAAAAAATTGCAGAGCTCTCTTCTTACCCCATGCTTGCAAATCCCTTTGCCACCACAGGGTTTGCAGCGATATTTTTCAACAGTTGGGTGCTTTAAACAGTATTCAGAGCCTCCACAAACGCACCTTTGCTTTCGTTTCTTGTGAATGTTGCAATATGACGCGCCTTCGCATTCCTTACACTTGGATTTGATTTTTGAATGCTTACAGACTGCTGATCCCTTGCAGGCTTTACACCCATACTTAATTCTTTCGTGTTTGCAAAAACTGGTTCCACGACATACATCGCACGAAATTTTTGGGATTTCATGTATACAGTCTAAGCGTTTGCATTGAATACATGTGTTTTTGTGTAATTTATGTTCGCAGATTCCATTACCCTTGCAATTCTTGCACTGGTATTTTTGGTGACCACTACCACAAGGGCATACAGACGCTCCTTTACAGACAACGCAAATCGCTTTTGGTTTTGGCGGATCGCATCCACAAAAATTGTTTGGAGTGCAATTTCGACAAGCTGATTTTAATTTTGGTTTATCATGGTGCAGAAAACAAACAGAGGCTCCACTGCATGGCGGGCCCACGGGGCAATTGTTTGGTCGTCGCCCTGGTTTGTGGGGACAAGATGGTCTTATGTACTTTCTGGACGCCATTTTATTAAAAATTTATACGCAAAACTAGTCAAATAAAAACACAAAATAAAAAAACACTAAAATATTTTTTTTATTAATTTTGCAAGTATTGCCAAAAAACCTTTTAGGCCAGCAAGGCAGGGCCACTGTATGCTGCACTAAGCTTGTTCTTGTTAGCAAATGCGATACCTCCCAACCCTTGTCTATATTTAAAGATCTGCCAATTGCGAGCAAATACAATGATTTCCACGGTCTCCTGGTTAGTAATAAGAGCCGGTTGCAAGGCAAAGACAAACTCGGCGTTGTCAATTCGCGAGAAGTTGCACGACCCGGTAGGCTGCATCTTTTCGGGCTCCGTGGCAAAGGAAAAGCAGTAGATAAAGTTTTCGGGAATAAGGGTATGCCACTGGTAGGGCACCACGAGCCGGAAGTAGCGGCCCTCGCGACGGCTGAAACGATCGTTACCGTTGAGAATGAGCTGGACCTGGTCGATGGGGTCCCGGTTGTATACGCCCGCGTAGTTAAAGTAGTTGTTCTTCTCCCACTGGCATCGGCGACGCGCGGCCCAGATAAGCTCAATGACAGGGTGATTGAAGTTGACGGAGAGATGGACCTGGCCGCTGGCCTGCACGGGCAGCGAGAAGCGCTGGACCGCGTTCATGAGCTGCTCGAAGCTGGAGGCGGCGAAGCGATCACGCTCCGCACGGTCCAGGTAGACATAGAGGCCCTCAAAGTTAATGACAATGTCGGAGTCCTGGATTGTGACGCCACTCGTGCAGTTGATCACACAGGGGGGCACATCGTAGGGCGCGGCGCCCAACGGGTTCAGCTGGATGCAGTTGCGAAGGCCGGCCAGCTGCACAATGATCTGCACCGTGTGGAACTGCAGGGAGACGAGGGCCAGGGCATTGCCGGTGTTGTAGGTGAACCAGAAGGGCAAGGGGACGTAGAGGGTGCGGGCAAATTTGGAGTCGGCCACCAGCTGGGCAACAGTGAAGCGCTTGCCAATCATCTCGGTAAGACGCTTGCCGGGCTGTCCCGCAAGCTCCTCCCACATAAAGAGATAGTCGTTGTACATGGTGTCAATAACCTGGCCACCGATAACCACACTGACCCGTTCGGCAATGTACTGACCAATGGCATTGACCCAGTGGCAGTAGGGCAGCTCGAGACCGGTGCAAATTTCCGGGGTTTCAGGCGGGGGAAGCGTGTTGGTGGGACCACAGCCAAGACTGTCGCAGGGAGAAGATTCGACGCCATCGCCACAGGGGTCACAGGCGTCGACACTGGGGAAGTCTTGGCGACAGGTCTGCTGGGGGTTGAGGCAGGCGACGATGCCGGGGATAGTGATCTGGAGGTAGGCAAAGTGCAGGAGATCGCCGGTTCGATTGAGGCTTACCTGGACCTCGGCGCCGAAGCGGGCGCCCACGATGGACTGGCAGATGGGTTCAAAGACAAAGTGGGTGTGTTTTGCGTAGCGGAAGCGCCAAAGAGTGATGGTGGGGTTTTGGGAGAGAAATTTGTCCATAGCACCCAAACTAACCAGTTGGGTCAAGGTACCTTGACTAGAAGCTCCAAAGCATGAGGACATGTTGTTTTTCTTAATGCATTTTAAAAAAAAAATTCAAAAAAATTCAAAAAAAAACCATCTTTATTCGCATTATTACTTCTCAGCCTTTAGCTTGATGTTGAGCACCGGAACTGACCCCGGAAGCACCAACAGGTACGCACACTCCGGGTTCACGTTTCCTACAAACCGGTGCGCATTATTCACTGGCGTATTGGAGGGCCCGTTAACAACCGTCATGTCCAGCAGCGTGTCTCCAAAGGACATCAGCAGCTGGTAATTTCGGTTGATCCGCACCCGCTGCGCAGCCTTGTACATCGAGTAGTTGTCCCCGTTTGCCTGCAGGTCCTTCTCCGGCCGCATTATCAGCTCCGTGTACATTGTGTAGCCAGACCGGGCCAGATCGCCAATCGTAAACTCCCGGTTCTCCGGTGTGTCGGGCCGTGCCGTCAAAAAAAACACCGCTATGTTGTGCCGCCGCGCCCAGTCATATATCGTAAAGACATGCTGGTTTCGCCGGTGCGTGTCATCCCGCTTGTTGTAGACCGCGGTGCCGTCAATGTCAAAGACCAGGGCCCTCTGTTTTTGCGAATTGTCGTTTCGACCCCTCATCAGCTTTTCGAGGATTTGCTGTGCAATCTCCAGGATCTTTTTGTTGCTCCGCTCAATCACCTGCGGCCGGGTCAGATCAAGCTCCATTTAATTTTAAAATAGTTTTAAAAGTCATTTATTTCCACTAAACCACACTGTTGGGCGACGCAGAAAAGCCCGCCCCAATAACAACCCCGTCTCCCAGCGATGTAAAACTGTCTTTCCAGCAGCGGTTGCTCAACAGCGGTCTCCTGAGAGACACCGCATACTCGCTGACGCCGCGCCGCGAGTAGTTGGGCAGCTCGGCGCCACCCGCCGCAGGACCCGCTGCGGGCCCCGACAGGTTATTGGGGTTGTAGACGCCGGGCCGCTGGGCCGGATCCACCATATTGCAGCGCCAGGTCTCGAAGGTTCCCCAGCACTGCAGGTTGTCTTTGCTGCGCTGGTCGCACTGGTCCACGACCTTGGAAACGGGGCCCCAGCACTCGGTGGTCCACACCTGGCCGGGGTCTGTCTGGTAGGCGGGAATGCTCCAATTGAAATTTCCGGCCGGCTTGTTCATTTTTTTTAATAGTGTTGTATTTTTTAATATATTTGTGGCTGGGGGTCATAATCACCACAACCACCATTTACATCGGAAATTGGACACATTCCTGAATATGTTGGGTCAGAAACATAATTTAAAAACCCGGGAACTTTTGTTAAATTATTACAACTTTGTAGGTCTGCTGCTGCTAAAATATTTTGGTTTTCTTTTTCTGAACCACAGTAGGATGTCATTGTTTGATTTCCCCAACACTCTCCAGTCGTGTCATCATACTTTTCTACAACATCTCCATAATTTGATAGCTTTTTTTGACAATCTTTTGCATTACACAATGGTTTTCCAGTATTGCTGTCCATCGTTGATTTTGCCCGGAAAAATCTAAGTGTACTATCGTAAAGGCCGGTGTCTTGTTTAAAAAAATATCTGTCTTTTCCATCTTGTGGTAAATTATTATACGTTTTTACACATACTTTATTCGGTCTATCTGAAATTCCTACAGGGGTATCATTTGGTTCTACTAACCCTTTTTTTTGATTTTGTACAAAAACAGCTGGATTCATACAATCAGTTGTAAACGCATATCCGTCACTTTTAATTTGTGGATATGTCATTTCAGAATCCCAGGTGCATGTATTATTTCCACAAGAATATGTTGTTGCACCTTTTGTGTCTGTTATTGCCATACAATATTGATCTAGATTGCAAAATGTTTTATTTTTTGCATCACCACATGCTACTGCACACTCACCATTAACTGTGTCAAAATCTCCTGGGCAACAATGCCATTTTTTTAATTTATCTACATTAATTCCTGTACATACTCCTTGTTCGTCGCATTTTGCTACTTGATATGGACAACATTCGTTTGTTTCATTTACTGAATTGTTAGCCATTATTGTATTTTCGGGACTACAGCATGTGTTATTATTAGTATTGCCTGGTTTACATTGTCCAATAGTAGGGTTAGGGTCTCCAACACACAAACATTTTTGTGTGGAGATACAACATTGATTACCATTGGCATTATTACATAGTTGTGGATCCTTGCAATTACCACCACAAATACCATCAATACATTCTGTACCTGGTTGACAACATTGTGTGGTTGATCCAGTACCACAAACAAAATTATCTAGTGAACCACTACACTTGGGATTACCTTCGTCACAGTATATCGAACCATTAGTAGGATAGCAATACTTACCACATAAAAATTGTTCAGGAGGGCAAGAACACTTTGCAACCTTTCCCGCTGGGTCACATACCACGTTGTCAGGGATACAATCTTTTGGTGCACATTGACCACAAGTTTTGTTAAAAACCTCATCGCTAGGACAGTCTTTTCCTGGAAGGGTGGGTTTTAATAAAACATACGAAATAATTGCTACTATAACAATGCCTACAATAGCTAATCCAATTTCAGAATAAGACATTTTATTAATAACTATAAAAAAATTCATTAATAAAAAAATGAACGACAATTGTGATCCCGACTATGCTATGTGTGATGATTTACATCCTTGTAGTCCGCATTTGTGTCAAAATAGTGGACAGTCAAGAAGTTGTGGACAACACAACCCAATAGAGCCAGATGGAACTTATATTATAGAAAACCAGACGCAGAACTGGTTTTGTGCGGCTACTGCTTCAGGAGAATATCCGGTCGATAGATCTCAATTTAATGTTAGAATGGGATTTAAGCTCGGTGATCTACAGCCTCACTGTTGCGTACAGCCAAAACTTGGCGTTACTTGCTATAATGGAGGTAAAAACAAGGACGATGGCAGCTGCGATTGCTCCGCCGCTGTTGAAACGCTGATAGATTGTAGCCACAGTGGAGGCATAGGATACAACCAATACAACAACTACAATGGTTCTGGGAGTGGAAGCGATGGGCGACCAGGAGGAAAATCATTTACTGTTCAGTATACAGGAGAGGCGTGTGAAATTCCTGCCAAGTTACCAGATAATTTTGTAAAATGGTTTAATCATAATGTAAATAATGATCCTGCATTGGGAAAAAATTGTCAAGTAAATAGGGACTGTTTGGGTGACACCACACAGTGTTATGAGAACAATTACGACTGTCAAGATGATTTTTGTTCTAACAATGGGACAATTTGTGGGACAAATATTAATGGGTTGGATCACATGTGCACAACCTAAATAAGTAAATTTGGAAAATAAACTTTTATATAAAATTTTATTAAATGCCTACAATAGCTAATCCAATTTCAGAATAAGACATTTTATATATAAATATATAAAAAAAACATAATAAGAAAATGAACGACAATTGTATTCCCGGCTATGCTTTGTGTGATGATTTACATCCTTGTAGTCCGCATTTGTGTGATAACGGTGGACAGTCACCCAGTTGTGGACAACACAACACCTTAATAAAGCCAGATGGAACTTATACTATAAATAACCAGACGCAGAACTGGTTTTGTGCGGCTACTGCTTCAGGAGAATATCCGGTCGATAGATCTCAATTTAATGTTAGAATGGGATATAGGACCGGTGATCTAGAGCCTTACTGCTGCATAGCGCCAAAAACTCCTGGACTAATTTGTAAAAATAATGGTATAAAAAATTCCGATGGCAGCTGCGATTGCTCCACCGCGACTGTAACACTAACAGATTGTCATCGTGGTCTTGATAACTATTCTGGAAACGGTACTGATAATCCCAATCCCAATGGACAAAAATTTATTTTAAACTATTCAGGAGAGGCGTGTGAGATTGCTCCCACAAAATTGCCAGATAATTTTGTAAAATTTTTTTATTACCAAGGAGATTTTGATAAATCGTGTACAATAACTAGTTTGGACATCCCAAGTAATAGTAGCACCTGTAATGGTGATACCACGACCTGTATGGTAAATAGATATGGTGGTCCCTTTAATTATATTCAAATGGGAGGAACAATCTGTGGTGATAACAATTCCCAAAACAATAGAGATCACCAGTGTGGGCAATATTAAATATTAATTCACTAGTAATAAAATGTTTCGTCGTCATCATTCCCCTAAAAACCAACCCGTTTTAAAAAAAGAGTGCCTAAATGGCGGCGTAAATAAAAGCGATGGCAGCTGTGATTGCTCAACTGCGATTGAAACACTGACAGATTGTAGTCACAGTGGAGGATTGGGCAACATGAAATACAGTGGCTACACTGGAAATGGAGCTGGAAGTGAGGGACGTCAGGGTGGAAAAAACTTTAATGTTCAATTTACAGGTGAGTTGTGTGAAATCCCTGGAAAACTGCCAAACAATTTTGTAAAGTGGTTAAATCACAATGGAAACCCACAATTAAAGTATACTAATCAGACAGAAGATAGAAATTGTTTAGTAACTAGAGAGTGTTTGGGTGACACTACCCAATGTGTGCCAGACAATTGGACCTGTTGTATTGGCGATGCCTGGACTTGTGCCTTGCCTTATAATATTGATGGAAACACTTGTCATAACAATGGGACAATCTGTGGGACAAATATCAATGGGTTGGATCACCAGTGCACAACCTAAATCAAAGGAGTAGTAGGTGTGGGAGAAATCTCAGGTTCTGGGTCCAGGATTTTTGGAGCACAACAGACATTGCAGAAGCAGTGCTTTAATTTCTGAAAGATACAAACGTCCAGAGAAATCATTAAACAAAACATTTTATAGACTGTGGAACAAAATTTATATTAATTTTCCTCTATAAAAAAAATATGTTCTCTCCAGATAGCTACGTCTGCGTTCCCGGAGAAGCCTGTCGCGAGGTTAACCTGCCCCCTGGAAATGGTCGCTACTCGTCCTACAACGCCTGTGCGGTCGATTGCATCCTTCCGGAGGAAACTACCGGGTCTCTTTTTAATTTCGCTTGCGAAGAAAACACCTGCAATTTTGTCGAAGAGTCCCCACCTAGCATGTCCGAGGGTATCTTCTCAAGCTTCGACCAGTGCAACTCCATTCCTTGCCACGATAACAATGCCTTCGCATTCGGCTGCTCCCCTGGCATCGGGTGCCACATGGTCCGCGAAGCTCCAAATGCGGCCAAGGGTCTCTTTTCTAATATGGCAGCTTGTAACCTCTCATGCTCTTTGCCATCTCCTCCCCTCGGCGTCTTTTCATTTGGCTGCTCCCCAGGCCTAGGTTGCCATCTGGTCAAGGAAGCCCCCAGTGCGGCCAAGGGTCTCTTTGCAAATATCGAGTCTTGCGAATCAACCTGCCATACCCCCATCACCCAGTTTTCCTTTGGCTGCTCTCCGGGCATCGGCTGCTATGAAACTAACGAAGCCCCCAATGCGGCCAAGGGACTTTATTCAAACATGGCGGCATGTCAAGCTACCTGCCCGCTGCCGCCCACCCCTCTCGGCCAGGTTTCCTTTGGCTGCTCTCCCGGCATCGGCTGCTATGAAACAAAAGAAGCCCCCAATGCGGCCAAGGGACTTTATTCAAACATGGCGGCATGTCAAGCTACCTGCCCGCTACCGCCTGCCCCTCTCGGCCAGATTTCCTTTGGCTGCTCTCCCGACATTGGCTGCTATGAATCAAAAGAAGCCCCCAATGCGGCCAAGGGTCTTTTTGCAAATCTGGGGACATGTAAGGCTATTTGCCCGCTGCCGCCTACCCCTCTCGGCCAGGTTTCCTTTGGCTGCTCTCCCGACATCGGTTGCTATGAATCAAAAGAAGCCCCTAATGCGGCCAAGGGCCTCTACTCCAATCTAGAGACGTGTCAGACCAGCTGCCCGCTACCGCCTGCCCCTCTCGGCCAGGTTTCCTTTGGCTGCTCTCCCGACATTGGCTGCTACGAATCAAAAGAAGCCCCTAATGCGGCCAAGGGTCTTTTTGCAAATCTGGGGACATGCAAGGCTATTTGCCCTCTGCCGCCTGCCCCGCCACCTGCCCCTCTCGGCCAGGTTTCCTTTGGTTGCTCTCCCGACATTGGCTGCTACGAAACAAAAGAAGCCCCCAATGCGGCCAAGGGCCTCTACTCCAATCTAGAGACGTGTCAGACTGCCTGTGCCGCAAAAAATCCAACTCCATCTGAATCTTGTGTGGCATATTCGAGTAGCTGTGGAACCAACCAACACTGCGAAGCACAATTCAATACAATAACAAATTTAGTTCCAATGAGTCAACGAGTGTCTACCAGTGGCCCAATAGGTAGTGGACCCATACAGGGAGACTTTCAATTAATCGACAGCACTGGACTTGGCAAGGGTTGTGCCGGAAAATTTATGGTGGACAATGACAATATGCTTAAATTCGATGTAAAGACATCTGGAAGTGGCTACGTGAGTGGAAATCCCTCAATATATTCTGTTAAATTTGAAAACTACGACGATAAGACGACAACATTGAGGGCTAGTGATGTTTTAATTGAAGGAGCTAGTAGCAATGGCCAGTGTGTGCTTAGTAAAGCATAACATAATAACTATAAATATATTTATATAATAAACACTTAAATGCCGCTTTTTTCGCACGAAATGCTTGAAAATCTTTTTTGCGATGACGTAATCGTTTGCTCAAAAAAAGGCATTCCAGTGGACTTTTTAATTCCCGAGTGTGATGGCGAGGTTATAACGCTGGAAGGCAAGCAGAGCTACTTGGGGCGCACTGCAGCCAATGGCGATGAATACCACGTATTAATTGTAAGCAACAATTTGTCTGTTGCGAATCCACCATACCCTGTGCTTGCAACGGAATTTAGGAAAAGATACGAGGTAGTGGATGGAAAAGCTATTCCACACTCGCTCCCAGTCCAGGCTGTTGTGGCCACACAGGAGGGACAGCTTGCCACGGCCTGGGGCTCTCTGCTTGATGTGCATCCCGGAAATTACATATTGCGCTATAAAAGGCATGACTTTGCCGCAATTGACCGTGAAGTTTTTGCTGCCACGTACAATATATTGTAATTAAAGGTTTTCTATCGCACCTGCCGTCGCACAACACCACTTGGACTGTTTTCGTCAAAAACAAACAGCAATAATATATAAGCCTTTTTTAAAAAATGTGTCAACAACATTATTTAATTTTATTCTTTTTCAAATTAAAAATGTATATTGTCGACCAAAAGCTAAAAAACTTTTCAGCCATTGACCCTGATTTTTTTTTCACTGTCAGCGACACCCACAAAGACTGGGTACACTGCTTTCCCGAACACACTCAGATTAACTGGATGTGCAAAACATTCGGCGGCCCCGGAATCGCCCTGGACATCGGGGCCCACTGCGGCACCTGGACGGTCGCCCTCTCCAGGGCATTTACCCACGTCTTTTCTTTTGAGCCAAACCCCCGCGTCTTTAACAACCTCTGCGCAAATCTCGCCCTGCGAAACCTCGCCAACGTCGATGCACGCCGCTGCTGCCTCTCTTCAGAAAAAAAAACAACTACCTACTTTTTTCGATCACCCGACGGCGGGGGCAATGGCATCGAACCCCTTTCGGGAACTATCGACGCCTCCTGCCCACAGATGCCCGTTGAAACAACCACACTCGATTGCCTCTTTGCCGCGGACTCTCCCAAGATAACCTTCATTAAAATCGACGTCGAGGGCCACGAGCTGGACGTCCTCAGGGGCGCTACTCACCTCATTGCCCGAGACAGCCCCCCCATCGTCGTAGAAAGCTGGGCTTCTTGGCGCGAAAATGACGGAATCCCAGCAATTCGCTTGCGCGAAGAGCTCTTTGCTTACCTAGAAGCCTTGCAGTACACCCTGCGTCCAATCCATGGCCACGACGAAATGTTTCTCTGTACGCGCTAATGTGTGCGCGTTCCCTGGGCATTTGCTGCTAGTATATTACTTAAATTTCCTGCACTAATAAAGGAAGATGCCTTCAATTTTTGAATACTGGACCACTATGGCCTACTCCACTTGCAACAATTACTTGAAACGCTTTACAGACGTGACCGCGCTAAAGGCAGGAATTCAACGCCATGCTTCTTCAAATGGCGTCCAAATAAATTTAGGGGAAAATATCAATGACATTGCACGCTTTCGGCAGGGTATCCCTAGGCAAAAACGCCCCATCGCCAAAAACATCTTGGAGGCGCCGCAGCCAAAGCGTGCACGTATTGCTCCTCCTGTTGTTATCGAGGACCTACATGCCGCTGTTATTGATACTGTTTTTGAGGAACTACAAGCCGCTGTCGTTGCTGCTCCTCCTGCTATTGCTGTTAATGGCGCAGAAATAATTGAATTTGTTTTAAAATTATCTAATGGCGCTGATTTTATTGTACCAGTTCGTCGCGATGGCTACGTCAATGTAACAAAAATTTGCCAGGCTGCTGGTAAGCGTCTTCAGCATTACAAGGACAGAGCGGAAAATAAACACTTTTTGGATCGTTATATAGCGTTAACCCGGATCCGGGCGAACGCTATTTTTGAAGTTATTCAAGGTGGAAATTTAGCAAATGTCGAGCAAGGTACTTTTGCGCATCCAGACATAGCAATTCATATCGCCCAGTGGTGCAGTGCTGATTTTTCAATTCAAGTTATTATGTGGATTAAAGAGCTTCGTATTGAAAATACCCAATTGTTAACACAAATTGAGGAATTACAAGCCGCTTTTGTTGCTGCTCCTCCTGCCATTGCTCCCAATGGACCCCGTAAACCTCTAGTACTTAATGGCATTACTATCGAGGTTGATCCCCAGACGCTTATGGTAAATGCTACCCAAATGTGCAGTGCCGCTGGAAAGTTTTACGCGCACTACAGTACTACAATCGGAATGACAGAATATAAAAATGCCTTAAGTTCAGCTATCGGGATTCCGATAGCTGAATTAATAAAATGTAAAAATGGTAATCGTGAAGGAACTATGGTCCACCGGCGAATAGCTCTTTACTTAGCGCAAAGACTATCTGCAGACTTTGCTGTGCAAGTAACTGGATGGCTCGAAGAATTGTTTACGACAGGCCGGGTGGAGCTTGGCAACGAAATGAGCCCCCAGCAGCTGGACGAGGCATGGCAGCAGCGCGTCATTGATGCCCAGCGGCTCCAAAAAGACGCCGAGGACCGGCTGGCCGGGGCTATCGAAGAGACCCGCAATGAGCTGATGGCCAAGGCCACAGAGGAGCGCGAGCTTGCCGTACAAAAGACGCGCGAAGAGCTTGATGCGGCGATCAAGACATTGGCGCGCGACACGGAGCAGATGCCGCCTTTTTCAGATGGGGCGAATGTGCTTTATGCGGGCTACATCGACTATGGCCTCATAAAGTATGGCCAGAGCTCTAATTTCACTAGACGCATTGCGGACCATCGACGAACCTATCCGGAGTTTATGCTTATTAAGGCATTACCGTGCGACAACGCGGTGGCGTCGGAAAAGAAGCTGCGCGAGTATGTTGCAAAGAAGCGCATTGGTGGAAACTACAACAACGAAAAGGAAATTGTATGCTTTGAAACGCAGGAGGACGTCTACAAGCTAATGGGGGCCATGCAAAGATCCTGCCGCAACAAAGATTCTGTCGTATCTGTCGAGCTAAAGCGCATAGAGGCAGACGTGGAGATGAAGAGAATGGACGTAGAAAAAAATAAAATAGAAGCAGAAGTAGAGATGAAGCGAATGGACGTAGAAAAAAATAAAATAGAGACAGAGGTGGACGTAGAAAAAAATAAAATAGAGACAATGCGCATGAAAATGATTGCTGATAAAATTATAACGTTTGAACAGTACTTGCAAATGAAATAAATAAAAAATAATGATGTCTGGCTGGTCACATGGCACGTCACTTAACATACTGTCTAATGTGCGCGCGTTCCCTAGGCATTTATTGCTAGATTGCTGTTTAAGTTTCCTGCACTAATAAAGGAAATGCCCTCCATTCTCGAATACGATGGCCTACTCCACTTGCAACAATTACTTAAAACGTTATACAGACGTGACCGCGCTAAAGGCAGGCATTCAACGCCATGCTTCTTCAAATGGCGTCCAAATCAATTTAGAGGAAAATATCAATGACATTGCACGCTTTCGACAGGGTATCCCTAGGCAAAAACGCCCCATCGCCAAAAACATCTTGGAGGCGCCGCAGCCAAAGCGTGCACGTATTGCTACTGCTAATGTTGTTTATACTGTTTTTGAGGAACCACAAGCCGGTGCTCCTGCTACTGTTATCGAGGAACTACAAGCCGCTGTTGTTACTGCTCCTCCTGCTATTGCAGGAACTAGTGGAAACTACAACAACAAAAAGGAAATTGTATGCTTTGAAACGCAGGAGGACGTCTACAAGCTAATGGGGGCCATGCAAAGATCCTGCCGCAACAAAGATTCTGTCGTATCTGTCGAGCTGAAGCGCATAGAAGCAGAGGTGGAGATCAAGAAAATGGAGGCAGACGTGGAGATCAAGAAGATGGAGCTGCTAATGCAAGATAAGATAACGTTTGAGCAGTACTTGCAAATAAAATAAACTAATGCTTTATTATTAAATTAATATTACAACGACAAGATGTCCAGCTTTAAAACAGAGCTCATGCAGGCGCTAAGCACGGTGGAGCGGGTTGAGGACCTGGAAACCAGTCTTGTTTTCCAACAGTGGCTTACCCACCACGAGCTCGTTCTGCAATCAATGGTCCGCCCAGAGGACATTACCAGCCTAGAGGCCATCAACGCGCAGTACAATAGCCAGGTGGAAAACCTATTTAATGGAGTTTTAATTTCAAAAAAAAACATTACAAAACTACACCAAGACATCGTTGCGCTGCATGCCTCGTTGAAACAGCGCACAGAGAATAAGGCCGTATGTGTCTCGGTGGCCTCCTGTGTGACGGACGCCGTACTTTCCCTGATGGATAGCACGGAACGCGCCCAGCGGGGCGCATACCCCCGGGAGCACAGCAGCTACCACCTGCTCAACGATCCCCAGCTCCTGGAAACAAAGGCCCGTTGCGGAACCGACTTTCCAGGAATGTACCACTGCGTCTACGGGGGTCTTGACGCGCTGGTTCAGTTCAAGCAAACCGGCACACTGTATGAAATTCAGCAGGCATTCAAGCAGTCGCTGACCAATGCGGAAAACGCGCTTTTCTTTCCACACGATTTAATTGCGCAGCACACGACGGGCCTGCTGGGAAGCGGCAACACC
>Ga0209443_1000601_pt1 | contig 24164 bp, 21 predicted proteins | sample LauGreBMM110DCMD_2_FD_187571 | JGI IMG/M metagenome (GOLD analysis project Ga0209443, IMG submission 187571) | Freshwater lake microbial communities from Lake Michigan, USA - Su13.BD.MM110.DCMD (SPAdes) (version 2) | ecosystem: Environmental > Aquatic > Freshwater > Lake | place: Lake Michigan... | reverse complement strand
AGCACGTTCCGCCGATCCATACCGATTCTTGGTGGATACCGGCAGAACTCGGCTTCACGTTGTGGGCGGCTTGCCCTGCAAGCCGAGCGGGTCGCCGGGGGGCGACCCGCCAACGGTTCGACCAGAGATCACCCCAACTTGGTATGAGGGGCGCCGCGATGCGACGAGCAAGACCGGCGGTCAGCGCGAAGAAATGCGCTTGGGAACAAATGTTCGTTGGCAAGCGCGGTCCGGAAACCCATTTTTGCGGGGTGGCATCCGAGGGCACCGATTTCGAGGACACGGACTATTCCGCGGCGCGGCAAAGAAGCTCCGGCGGACGTGCGCCGACCCGGGAAGACCTCGACGCCCAGCTGACCGGAACCCAGCAGCAGCTGGCGAAGCTGCGCGAGACCCAGGAACAGCTCGAGCGCACCCGGACCGCGCTCGAAGAGATGCGGCGCCGCCGCGCCGAGTTCTCCATCGGCCTCGACGAGACGCGCGCCCATCTGATCCGCGGCACGGGCATGCTCGAGAAAGCCGAGTTCGAGGCGCGCCGCGATGCCGAGCAGCTCAGCCGCACGCTGGAAGGCCTCCGCGGCGCGCTGGCGTCGCTCGAGCCGTTGACCGAGAAGGCCTGGTCCGACCAGAACTGGGAGCAGGAGCTCACCCGCGCGCTGACGGTGATCGAGAACGCCCGCATGGAGCACAACGGCGCCCGCCTCAAGTGGCCGGTCCTCGACGGCAAGACCGCCGAGGGATCCGCGCCGGTGGAAGCGCCGCAGAAACTTTCGTTCACGACGTTGCCGACGGGGCAGCTCTGCCGGCTCGGGTTCGCGCTCACATGGCCGCTCGCGCTGGTGGCGCTGGTCGCGTCGGTGCTCGGCCTGGTGCTGCTGGCACGGCGCTGAGCAACGACACCGAAGGGCCATCCCATGCCGCTGTTCACCCGAAAGGAATCGGTCCCGCTGGATGCACGCGACAGGGCGCTCCGCGAGGAGATGGCACGCTTGGAGAGCGAGCTCCACCGGCTCGCCAACGAGACGCCGAAACCGGTGCGGACGAAGGCCGCGCGGCCGTCACCACCCAAGGCCGTGAACGCGTTCGCCGCACCGCTTCCACGGGCTTCCGCGCCGACGGCACCCGCGGACGCAGGTCGCTTCAACGAACGCGGTGTCCGAAAATTCGACCTCCTGGCTTTCATCCACAACTTGGGCGAGAACCTCACGGGCCCGGCAGGGAACAATCCGGCGATGGCGAAGATGCTCGCCGCCGGCGGGATCCACGGTCTGCGGCCGCTTCGCAAGGAGCGCCGTGTCGCCCGGAACCGCTTCCTGTTCCTTTTCTTCACCCTCCTGCTGATCCTCTGGGGCGTGGCCTATACCTACATCCGTCAACGATAACGGGACCTGTCGCGCCCTGTTGTGCGGTATGGACCTGATTTGACTGGCACCGGCTGTTCCGTAGCTTCAGGGCGTTGTCAGGGGCTTTGGCCCCGGTTCCTCCTCCGCCCGGCGGCGCTCGCAAGAGTCCGCCGGGTTTTTCGTTCCGATGATCCGCAGAAGACGTCGGTCACCGGCCCCCGACCGCGTCCGCGATCCGCCCCGCGATGTCGTCGACGGAACCGCCGGAACCGATCTCGATCCATTCCAGGTCGAGTTGTCCGCGGAACCATGTGAGCTGCCGCTTGGCGAACTGCCGGGTCTTCGTCTTGACCAGGTCGATGGTCTCCAGACGGCTCCGCTCCCCGCGCAGATGGTCGACGACCTGCCGATAGCCGATGGCCTGCATCGCGGTCCGGTTCTCCCCGAGGCCCTGGGTCAGCAACGCACGCGTCTCGTCGATCAACCCACCGGAGAACATCGCGTCCACCCGCGCGTCGATGCGCCGCCGCAACGCATCCCGGTCGCGCAAGAGCCCGAAGCTGCGTCCGGCCAGCGCGGGGGCGCGTTCCGGCCAGGCGGCGCGTTGCTGGGAGAACGGAAGTCCGGTGAGCCGGACCACCTCGACCGCACGCACGATGCGGCGGCGGTTCTCCAGGTCGATCTCGTCGAAGGTGACCGGATCGGTGCGGGCGAGCTCGTCGAGCAGTTCGGGCAGAGGCTTCGCTTCGAGCTCCGCGCGCAAGGCGAGGTCCGGCGGCGGCGCGGCACCGAGGCCGTTGAGCCAGGCGTTTAGATACATCCCGGTGCCGCCGCACAAGATGGGCGTGCACCCGCGCGTTTGGATGTCCCGCACCGATTCGGTGGCGAGCACGACGAACTTCGCCGCATCGAACACCTCCGCCAACCCGACGACATCCACGAGGTGATGCGGGATCCGGGCGCGCTCCTCGGGCGACGGTTTGGCGGTGCCGAGATCCAGGCCGCGGTAGACCTGCATGGAATCCACCGAGACGACTTCGCCACCGATGCGTTCCGCGAGCGCGAGCGCGACGGCCGATTTGCCGGTGGCCGTCGGCCCGGCGATCAGGATCGGCGCGGTCATCGTCCCGGGGGCGGAGCGGATCGCGCGCCGGTCTCCATCCGCCAGGACAGCAGGATCAGCAAGCCCACGCCGGTGCAGATGGCGGTGTCCGCGACGTTGAAGGCCGGGAACCCCATCTCGCCGCCGCCGCGGGATTCCAGGTAGAAGCGGATGAAATCGATGACGTGCTGCCTGCTGGGCAGGAGGCGGTCGAGCAGGTTGCCGGCGATGCCGCCGAAGAGCAGGCCCAGGGCGACCTGGCCGGTCGGACGATGGGCCTCAAAATGGCGGCGGAAGAGCCAGAGCGCGGTCATCGCCACCGCGGAGACCACCGCGAGCACGCCGTTCTTCTGGTGGAACATCGAGAACGCCGCGCCGGTGTTCTGCCAATGCACGAACTTGAAGAAACCATCGATCACCACCCGTTCCTCCGACGGTCCGAGCAGCCGGAGCACCAGCAGCTTGGTCAGCTGGTCGGCGAGGAAGATGGCGACCCCGACCGATGCGATGCGGCGGTTCGCGGCGATGAGGTTGTCGGCGGACACAGGGAGAACAGTGGCGTGCGAAGTGCGAAGTGCGAAGTGCGAAGTGGCAAGGCCGGAGCTTTGCTCTTCGCACCGCCCGCCCCGGCCCTCTAGCTTCCCCGCGTGTCCGCCGCCTACGTGCAACTGCTCGACGCCGCCATCGCGCATTGCGAGGCGTTGCGCGCCGACGGCATCGATTCCGTGCCGGTGTCGGCGGAGACGCTCGCCGGGCTCTCCGCCAAGCGCCCCGCAACGGCGCGTCCGGCTGCCCCGAAGCCGGCCACGCCCGCCGCACGGCCGTTCGCCTTCGTCCCGTCGAGCATGGCCACGGCGCAGGAAGCATCGTCGCCTGCCGCGCCGGTCGTCGCCCCGACCTCCGCTCCGCGTCCTCTTCCCGCGTCGGTCGTCTCGCGCTGGGGCCAAGCCGCCCGACCGATCGTCCCCACGGTGGCCAAAGTCCACATCTCTCCTTCACAGCCGGCCTTGCCGCCGCCGCTCCAACCCGCTGCGAAAGACGCGGCGATGGCCGAGCTGCGGACCCGGGCGCTCGCTTGCGTCCAGTGCTCCCACCTCGCGGGTTCGCGACAGACGGTCGTGTTCGGTGTCGGCGACATCCACGCGCGGTTGATGTTCATCGGTGAGGCGCCGGGCGCCGACGAGGACCAGCAGGGCGAACCGTTCGTCGGCAAAGCCGGCGAGCTGCTCACCAAGATGATCGTCGCGATGGGCCTCAGCCGTTCCGAGGTCTACATCGCGAACATCCTGAAGTGCCGTCCCGACACCCCGGGCCAGACCGCGGTCAACCGCAAGCCCACCTCGGACGAGATGGTCAACTGCATCCCGTGGCTCCACCGGCAGATCGACATCATCCAGCCCGGCGTGATGGTCGCCCTCGGCGCGACCGCGGTCGAAGGCCTGCTCGGGGGGACGGCCGGCATCGCCAAGCTCCGCGGCACCTGGCAGTCCTACCGTGGCATCCCGCTCATGCCGACCTACCACCCGGCCTACCTGCTGCAGAACCAGGCGCCGTCGGAGAAGCGCAAGGTATGGGAAGACCTGATGGCCGCGATGGAGAAGCTCGCGCTGCCGATCAACGCGAAACAACGGGCCTATTTTTTACCGAAGGCGTGAGGGCGTCGGTCGAGCCCCGCACCGCCGGCCGCGTCACAGCTCGACCCGCGACGCACCGCCGGCCAGACCACAGCGCGTCGCCGCGCTCTCCGGTGGCAACGCCGCGATGAAGCGTCCCGCAGCACGCCGTCCGACCAGGTGCACCGTCATCCCGCCGAAGCCGCCGCCGGTCAGACGGCCGCCCAACCAGCCGGGGACCTTGGACGCCAGCGCCACCAACTGGTCGAGCTCAGGACAACTGTTCCTCAGCTGCGTCCGCGAGCTCTCATGGCTCGCGGTGCACAACGCGCCGAGACGGACGATATCGCCGGAACGGATCGCCGTCGTCGCCGTGGCCACGCGGACGTTCTCCTCGATGACATGGCGTGCGGCGGCGCTCTCGCGCGCCGTGAGGCGGAGTCCGTGCGCCGCCGATGCGGAGAGCCGGGCCTCGCGCAAGGTCGGCACGCCGAGCTTGCGGGCCGCTCCTTCGCAAGCACGGCGGATGGCGTTGTAGCCGCCTTCGCTGAGCCGATGCCGGACGCCGGAATCCGCCAGCACCAGAGCCACGTCGTCCGGCCACGGCAACGCGCGCACGGTGAGGGATCGGAGATCGAGCCGCAGCACGCAGCCGGCCCGGCCGTGCAGGATCGTCAGGTAGTCGAGCAGCCCGCAATGGACGCCCGAGCGGCGCTCCGCGCGCTGGCAGATCTCGGCCACGCGCATCCGCTCGGCGGCGGTGCGATGCGGCATGGACCCCGCGGCGAGCACCGTCGCCACGAGCAGCGCCGCCGAACTGCTCAGGCCACCGCCGACCGGGATGTCGCCGTGGACCGCCGCGTCGAAGCCGCCGGTCGTCATGCCCGCGGTCCGCGATTCGATGAGCGCGGCCCGCACGTAGCTCGACCAGCAGCCGTCCGGTCCACGGCCCGGCCTTCGCGCTCCGAACTCCACGCGCCGCCCGGGGAAGGCCGAGGACACCAGCGCGACCCGCCCGTCGGATCGCGGTGCCAGCGCGAGCTCCAAGGTGCGGTCGATCGTGGCCGCGAGGACGAGGCCGGCGTTGTGGTCGGTGTGGTTGCCGAGCAGTTCGACGCGGCCGGGGACCACGGCGAGGCGCGCAGGATCCTTCCCGAACGCTTCGCGGAACAGCGTGGTCGCCAGGGTCCGGTCCGGGCGCATCAAGCCTCCCTCGCCGCCGATGCGTCGCACCGGGCCGCCAGCGCGAAGTCCTTCGTCGTGAGCCCGCCGGCGTCGTGGGTCGTCAAAGCGAGCGTGACCTTGGACCAGCGGATATCGATGTCCGGATGGTGCGCCGCCTTCTCCGCGGCCTTGGCGACGAGGCCGACAAAACGGATCGCGGCGACGAAATCCGCGAACACATAGGTGCGGCGGATCACCGCGCCGCGTCTCGTCCAGCCGGGGACCGCGGCAAGGGCGGCCCGGGTCGCGGCGACAGTGAGCTTTGACATGGGCGGACCTTGGAGCGCGGGCGGCCCGCCCGCCAGCGGCAACGTGCTGCCGACAACGTGCCGGGAGGGCGGACATCCCTGTCCGCCGGTGCGAGTCGGGAAAAAGCGGCGGACCAGGAAGTCCGCGCTCCCGGCGCGCTTCACGCCGGCGGGTCGCCGGAGTCCCGGTACCACTCCAACGTGCGGCGCAATCCTTCGGCCCACGACACATGCGGCCCGTAGCCCAGCGCTTCGCGCGCGGCGGAGATGTCGGCGCGCGAATGCCTCACGTCGCCGGCACGGGCGGCCTCGAACCGCGGCGCCATCGGCCGGCCGGTGAGCGCGGCGAGATCGGACGCGAGGCGGAGCAGATCGATGCTCTCGCCGCAGGCGATGTTGAAGACGCGGCCGGCCACGCGCCCGGGGGGCGCATCGGCGGCGAGCAGGTTCGCGGCGACGACGTTGTCGATGAAGGTGAAATCGCGCGACTGCCGGCCGTCGCCGTGGATCACCGGCGTCTCGCCGGCCAGGGCGGCCATGCAGAACTTGGCGATGACGCCGGAGTACGGTGAACCGGCCGACTGGCGCGGGCCGAACACGTTGAAGTACCGCAGGCTCACCACCGGCGTCCCGTAGAGCTGATGGAAGATCTGGCCGTAGCGCTCGGCGGCGTATTTCTGGAGCGCATACGGCGAGAGCGGCCGCGGCGGAAGGGACTCGTGCTTCGACGGCGCGTCCTGGTCGCCGTAGATCGACGACGACGAGGCGAAGATGAAACGCCGGACGCCGGCGTCGCGCGCGACGACGAGCAACCGCAGCGTGGCGTCGAGGTTCTGCGCGTTCGACCCGACCGGTTCGGCGACCGAACGCGGCACGCTCGGCAGCGCGCCGTGATGGAACACGACGTCGATGCCCGGCAGCAGCTTCGCGACAAGATCACCGTCGCCGGCATCGCCTTCGACGAACTCGAGCGCGTCGCCCGGTCGCTTCCATGCGAGGTTCGCCACCGATCCGAGCGACAGGTCGTCGAGCACGACCACGCGGTCGCCGCGGCGGACGAGGGATTCCGCGATGTGCGACCCGATGAAGCCGGCTCCGCCGGTGACGAGGGCGTTCATGCCTTGAAATAGCGGGATGCCTCGACCGGATGTCCGGCGAAGGCGTTCCGGGTGTCGACGATGAGCTTGGCCGAGCGGGCGATCAACGCGTGGTCGAACACGCGGTGGTGCGTCGCCAGGAGCACGACGTCGAAGGACGCGATGGACTCCGCGGTCAGCTCCACCCCGCGGCGGCCGGCGTATGCGGCGTGCTCGCGGCTCGGGCGCACGACCGGGATGTGCGGGTCGTGGAAGGCCACCTCGGCGCCGGCTTTTTCGAGCAGGTTCCAGAGCGCGTAGCCGGGGCTCTCGCGGTCGTCGTCGACGTCGGGTTTGTAGGCGAGCCCGAGCAACAGCACGCGCGATCCGGCGAGCGGCCTCCCTTGCGTCGCCAAGGCCTCGCCGACGCGGCGGACCACGTAGGCGGGCATGGCGGTGTTCACCTCGCCGGCGAGGCGGATGAAGCGCGTCTCCTGCCCGAACTCCCGCGCCTTCCACGTCAGGTAGAACGGGTCGATGGGGATGCAATGGCCGCCGAGACCGGGGCCGGGATAGAAGGGCATGTAACCGAACGGCTTGGTCTTCGCCGCGGCGACCACGTCCCAGATGTCGATGCCCATCGCGGCGTAGACGACCTTGAGCTCGTTCACCATCGCGATGTTCACGGCGCGGAAGATGTTCTCGGTGAGCTTCACCGCCTCGGCCACGCGGCAATCGGCGACCGGCACGAGCGTCCTCACCACCCGGCCGTACAACGCCAGGGCGCGGTCGCGGCACGCGGGCGTCAGGCCGCCGACGACTTTCGGGATCGCGGACACGTCGGATTCCGGGTTGCCCGGATCCTCGCGCTCAGGCGAGTAGGCAAGATGGAAACCGGTGCCGGCGACCCGGCCCGACCCGGCCTCCAGCACCGCTCGGAGCTCGCCATCGGTCGTGCCGGGGTAGGTCGTGGATTCCAGCACCACGAGGGTGCCGGGCGCGAGGTGCGGCGCCAGCGCGCGGCCGGTGGCGAGCACGTAGCCGAGGTCGGGCTCGTTCTCTCCTTTCAACGGCGTGGGCACGCAGATGATGACGGCTTGGCAATCGCGGACGCGGGAAAGGTCGGTCGTGGCGGTGAAGCGTCCGGCATCCACCGCTGCGGCGACCCGCGCGGAGGGGATGTGCAGGATGTAGGACTCGCCGCGGGCGAGCCGGGCGATCTTGGCGGCGTCGACATCGAGCCCGATGACCGGGACGCCCGCGTGCGCGAAATGCAGCGCGAGCGGGAGCCCGACGTAGCCGAGGCCGGCGATGGCGATGGGGCGCTCGGGGCTCATGATGTCGCGCCGAACTGGAGCCCGTGCAACTTGGCGTAGGTCCCGCCGCGCGCGAGCAGCTCCGCGTGCCGGCCTTGCTCGACGATTTGGCCTTCCGCCATGACCACGATGACGTCGGCGTGCTGGATGGTGGAGAGCCGGTGGGCGATGCAAAGCGTCGTGCGGCCCCGCATCAGGGCCTCCAGCGCGGTCTGCACCGCCCGCTCGCTCTCGGTGTCGAGAGCGCTGGTGGCCTCGTCGAGCACGAGGATCGGCGCGTCCCTGAGGATGGCCCGGGCGATGGCGAGGCGCTGGCGCTGGCCGCCGCTGAGGTTGTTGCCGCGCTCGCCGATGGCGAAACCGTAGCCGCCCTCCTTCGCGATGATGAACTCGTGCGCGTTCGCGGCCTTGGCGGCGGCCTCGACCTCGACGTCGGTCGCGTCCGGGCGACCGAGGCGGACGTTGGCGAGGATGCTGTCGTTGAAGAGGATCGTCTCCTGGGTGACGACAGCGATCTGGGCGCGGAGGTCGTCGGTCGCGATCTCGCGCAGATCGAGGCCGCCGATGCGGACGCTGCCGCGCTGCGGGTCGTAGAAGCGCAGGAGCAGATTCGTGAGCGTGGTCTTGCCGGAACCGCTCGCGCCGACGAGCGCGACGAGCTGGCCGGCCTTCACCGTGAGGCCGACATCGCTCACCGCGGTCTTCTCGCCGTAGCCGAAGGTGACGCCGTCGAACTCGATGTCCGCCCCGGCGGCCCGGAGCGGACGGGGCGCGACCGGCTCGACGACGGTCGGGCGCGTCTCCAGCAGACCGAAGAGGCGTTCGCCGGCGGCGCGGCCCTGCTCGAGCTGCGCCCAGAGGCGCGAGAGGTTCTTCACCGGCTGGTACAGCATGAAGAGCGCGCCGACGAAGCCGGTGAAATCGCCCGCCGAAGGTTTCTTCGCGCCGGCGTGCTTCGCGACGTACCCGAGCAGCAGCGCGACGCCGATGGCCCCGAAGACCTCGATCACCGGGCCGGGCATCTCCGAAGCGCGGATGTAGCGCATGAACTGGTTGGTGATCATCCGCGAGGTCCGCGCGAACCGGTCGGTCACCACCTGCTCCAGGTTGTAGGCCTTCACCACGCGGCTGCCGGTGAACGCCTCCTGCATCACGTCGCTCAGCTCGGCGGTGTGCGTCTGCGCGGCCTTCCACGCCTTCCTCACCTTGCGCCCGTAGATGACGATCGGCAGCACCACGAGCGGGAAGACGACCAGCGCGACCAGCGTGAGCGTCGGCTGCATGAACAACAGGTAGGCGACCAGGAAGACGACCGCGAACGGCTCCTTCGCCAGCGTCGCCAGGCCGGTCGCGATGGTGGAATAGATCGCCGTGGTGTCGTTGGTCAGGCGTGACAGGAGCTCGCCGGTGCGCGAGGCGCCGAAGAAATCCAGCGACAGCCGTTGCAGATGGCCGAAGAGCCGCACCCGCAGGTCGTGGACGGTGTTCGCCCCGAGCCACGCCATCGAGTAGAGGTTCAGGTACGAGCCCATGCCGCGGACGGCCATCGCGACGGGCACCGCGGCGATCAACGCGAAGACCGCGGGCGACGACTGCTCGAGCCGGATGCTCTGGAACGCGTCGATCACCCACTGCTGGAGCGCCAGCGGCAGGCCGGAATGCTGGATCCGCTCGATCATCTTCGCGCCTTCGCTGGGGAAGATGGCGTCGAAGACGAGGTTCACCGAGAGCAGCATCGCGCCGCTGCCCGCCGCGTAGAGCAGGCCCGCCGCGACGCCCAGCCAGAGGCGCCCTTGGTGGGGACGGATGAACTGCCAGAGCTGACGGAGGAACAGGCGCATCGAGGTCGCGGGAAGATGGCCGTCCGGCCCGGCCCGGGGCAACCGTTGGTTGCGCCGGCTGCCCGCCGATGGTCCCGGGCTAACGGCCCTCCGGCCAGCGGTCGGCTTGGCGGACCTTGCTGCCCTCCGCGCGGAGACGGAACAGCGGCGTCTCCACCTCGTCGCGGAGAGACTTGAAGGCCTCCGGCACGTCGCGCTTCTGGAGCATCAGCTCGCGCAGGCCCGAGTCGTCGCAGACGAGCGCCTCCGCGAAGCCTTTCATGTGGTCGGCCCGGCCGATGATCCGCGCGGCCCCGGCCGCATCCGCGACCGGACCGGACGCCGCGGGATCCTTCGCCATCACGAGGAAACTGTACGGCAGGCTGCGCAGGTCGATGCCGGCGCGCTGGGCGAAGCGCGTCCAATCGGAGTCGGCGTACAGGCTTGGCGGCGGTTCCGCGAAATGGTGGCACCAGTGGCGTTCGTTGCCCGGCGACGCCATCCCGCAGGCACCGCCGTGCGTGCACGGAGCCACGACCGAGAACGACCCGCGCAGCGCCTCGCGGAACGCGAGCAGCGCGCGGCTGTCGGCGTGGGTGCCGGGCTCGACCCACACGATCGCCTGGGCCCGCTCGGCGACCGACCGGAGCGCGCGGCGACCGGTCTCGGGCAGCTCGTTCAGCACGTGGCTCACGACGAGCGTGCCGACCGGCGCCGTGTCGTCGACGACCCCGCCGGCGCGGATGCACGGCAACCCCGGGAACAGCTCGCCGGCGCGGGCCGCAGCGAAATCCTCCGCGAGCGGCGACCGGTCGTGGAGCGTCAGCGAGGTGAACCGCTCCGCCCCGAAGGCGGCGACCACCCGGCGTCCGGCGATGCCGCTGCCGCAGCCGAAATCCAGGACCGGCCCCGGTGGCGGCACCCAGCGGCGGAGCTTGAGCTCGCGGAGGACGGCGTCCCATTTCCAGCCGATCCGCTCGCCGAAGGTCGCGTCGTAGCAGGCGAGGTCCGATGTGGAATCCCAGTAGGCACCGCGCCGCGCGTCGCGGGCGAGGAACGCGTCGCGGATCCGGTCGAGCGCGGCCCAATCGAGCGAGGAGATGTTCATCCGACGGTGACGGGCGAGAGGTCGAAGCCGAGGCGCGCGGCCAAGGTCTGGTGGCGGATGCCGTAGAACGCGGCGAGCGCGCGGACCTTGCGGGCCGCTTCCGCGGTGTCGGCCGGGCGCGTCCGCTTGACCGCGCTGATCATGAGGTTCTTGCCGGTGTGCTCCGGCGAGATGAACTCGAAGATGCTTGTGGAATAGCCGGCCCACCCCAGCAACGCGGCGCGCAGCGAATCGGTCGCGAACTCGGCCTGCCGCTCGCGCAGGATGCCGTGCCGGAGCGCATCCTCCAGCACCTCCGGCGCGACGAGCTGCGGACGCACCTCGCGATGGCAGCACGGCGCCACGACCAGCAGCACGGCGCCGGCGGCGATGCCTTTGGCCAGCGCGTCGTCGGTCGCCGTGTCGCAGGCGTGCAGCGCGACGAGGATGTCGGCTTGCTCCACGGCCGCTCCGGCGATGGTGCCCGCGGCGAAGGAGAGGCCGTCCGCCCCGGTATCGCGGGCGACGCGCCCGCAAAGTTCGACGAGGTCCGCGCGCGCCTCGATACCGAGGACCCTCGCCGGTCCCGCCGCGGCACGGGCGAGATATGCGTGGGCGGCGAAGGTCAGGTATCCTTTGCCACAGCCCATGTCGACGAGCGTCCAAGGACGGTCGGTCGGCAACGGCGCCTCGGCGATCAACGGGCCGAGCAGCTCCACGAAGCGGTGGACCTGGCGGAACTTCGCCTCCATCCCTTTGCGGACCTTGCCGCCGTCCGCGGTGACCCCCAACCCGCGGAGCCACGCGCTGCCGGTCTCGACCGACCGCTTCTTGGTCCGGTCGTGCGCGGGCGCGGGCGCGGCGGTCTCTTCCGGGGCGGGCCCGACATGGATGCGTCCCGGCCGCCCGGGCCGCTGCTCGAACTGCACCGTCACGGTCGTCGTGGCGAGATGCGCCGTGGCGAAATCGGTCCCGACCCGACCGGTGACGAGCGCGAGCGCCTCGTCGGCGGCGAAGTTCTTGGTGATGTCCCGCGTGGCGTGGCTCCACACAAAGGCGAAGCGCGGGCCGGCCTGGAGCATGACCGGCCGCACGACGAGCCGGCGAAGGGTCGGATCGGATCCCCGGTGGGCGCCGAGCGTCAGCCGTGTCAACGAACCGTCGCCCATCGCCGCGCGGAGATAGGTGAGGAACTTCTCGGAGGATTCGTCTGCCACGCCGGCATTGTCCGGCCCACGCGGACCGACGACAAGCCGCCTGATCGAGCCGCCTGATCGTGGACGCACCGGGCGCTCGGCGGGGTCCGGTGGACGGGCCGTGCTCCCATATTTTTGGGATCGTCGGAGAACGCGGGGCGCCGCTCCCTTTCTCAGCGCACAACCGACCCCTCGCAAGGCGGTATGGAAGACCACGAACTTTTCAAGCCCCCGTCGTCCCCGTCACGGCCGACACGATGGCCGACAGCCGCGTCCGCTGCCTGTCCGTGGGCATGGACGACTGCGTGACGAAGCCGTTCCGCCGCGCCGAACCCGAGGCGATGCGGACCCGGTGGGCTCCGCGCACGCGGTCCGCCCCGGCGCCGGTCGCCTAGGCGACCCCATCCACGACCGCGGAGCTTCCGGCGCCGGGATCGTGCCCTCGCGGGTGGACCTTGAAACCACCTTTGCCGGCGCGGTTGCCGTGGCATGCGGCGATGCCGGCGAGGATCCAGGACCGGAGGGATGTCCGAAGGCGGGGCATGCGAGGCAGATCGATGAAGCGGCGGCGCGCCGGGCCGAAGGTTTCCTCGGTTGGACAGAGCCGCAGCCGGGTCACTTCGCCCGCGTGACGTAGGTCTTCGTGTGGCCGGTCGCGGGGATTTCGATGGTGTAGCTCATGCCGTCAGGGGCGACGCGGCAGTGGATGAAGTTGCCGGAGCACTTCGCCTCCTTGTTCGCGATGAACTCGTCGGGGCAGTTGTTCGTCGCGCCGTCGGGCCGGACGTTCTTGTGGACCTGGTACTGCGCCTGGAGCGTCGGCAGCCCGCGGAGCGTCTGGAAGACCTCGCCCATCGCGCCCTTGGTCGGCCCGTTGTTCATCACGCTCACCGTCGGGTTGAGCGCGCGGAGCAGGAGCGGATGATTGCTCACATCGAGCCCGTGGTGCGTGACCTGGTAGACATCGACGCCGGGGACCATCGGCATCGGCCACACGAGCTTGGCTTCGACGTTCCACGTGAGGTCGCCGCCGTCGTAGAAGCGGAATCCCCCGAAAGTCAGCGTCCAAGCGGAGCTGTTCGCGTTGTCCGAGGTGTCGACCGGTTTGGCCGACGGCAGTCCCTCGTTGGTCCAGGCCTTGGACCCTTTCGACTTCGGTTCCCAGCGCTCCTGCCGCGCGATGAGGCAGCGCAGCTCCAACGGACGGCCGGAAGACTTCAACGGCAAGGTCACCCCGGGTTTCACCACGTGGCGTTCCTTCACGGCCATCGTGCGGTAGGCCTTGCTCGTGAGCGGCCAGGTCGAGGTCTTGTTGCCGTCCGGATCGGCGTCGGGCAGACCGTTGTCCCAGACGTGGACGACCGGCATCAGAGCGGCCAGCTCGGCGGCGCCGCCGAAGTGGTCCACATGAAAGTGGGTGGTGATGTAGTGGTCGATCTGCCGGATCCGGGCGGCTTTCGTCGCGACCGCGTGGATCCGGCCGGAATCGCGGCCTCCGGGGTTCCCGGAATCGATCAGCACGCTCTCGCCGGCCGGGGTGACGACCAGCGTCGAGCCGCCGCCTTCGGAATCGATCCAGTAAAGGTCGAGGGTTCCGTCGACGGCGCCGGCGGACGCGGTCGACACCGGGAACAAGGGCAACGCGGCCGCGAGGAGGAGGACGGAGGGAAGACGCATGGGCGGGTGATACGCTCCCGGCGCGGCCCGCGCAATCCGCGACGCGACGCGACGGTCAACGCGCGACGCGTTCCGCGCGGAAGATGCCGGTCCGGGCGAGTTCCGCGGGCGGTCCCGGCTGGAACGCGAGGAACTCCGGCGTCTCCAGACGGTGCCGGCCGTCCGGCGCGGTTCGCACGAGGTGACGCAGTTCCTCCAGGTCGCGCGACCAACGGAAGCCGTTGAAGAACTCCATCGGCTCGAACTGCGCCTTGTACAGCGCGGGCTCCGTGTAGCAGGTGCCCAGATGCAGGTGCGCGAAACCGGACCGGGCGAAGTGCTCCACCGCGCGCACCATCATCGCCATCCCGACGTGCTTCGTCTCGGGCCCGTGCCGGTAGAAGGCATAGTAGAAGAAGGCGGTCGTCGGCGCCTCCAGATACATGAGCACCGAGCCGCGGTCTTCGCCGGTCGCGATGTCGGTGAAGTGCAGCACATGGCTGACGACCGCTCCCGACATCAGGCGGTCCAGCCGCTCGGGCGACAGCACGCCGGCGCCCCACTTCGCATCCGCGTAGGCGAGCCAGTCCTCGCGGCGCCCGGCCGTGTAGGCGAATTCCGACCGCGGGATGAGTTCGCACCGCAGCGCCTCGGCCTTGCGCAGCACGCGGCGGTTCTCGGACGTCGGTGTCCAACCGACGAGCGGCACGCGCAGCTGCCGTGTGAGATAGAAGCGGTCGAGCTGCGGGGATCCGGGGAGGAAGCCCGCGGCGAAGGCGTCGGCCGGCGTCTCGCCCGGCTCCAGGAATGCCCAGACCGCGTAAGGATAGACGTAGCGGACGGGGTCCGGGGCGGCTTCGGAAAAGAGGAGCTTCATCGCCGGGGAAGATTCAGGCGCCGAGATAGACGCGCGGCAGGCGTGCGCGCCAACCGGTCAGCACGTCGTAGCTCACGCTGCGCTTCAGCACGGCCACGTCCTGGGCGGTGATCTCCTCGTCGCCTTGCCGGCCGAGCAGCACGGCCTCGTCGCCGATGCCCGCGGACGGCAGATCGGTGAGGTCCACCATCAGGGCGTCCATCGTCACGCCGCCGACGATCGGCGCGCGGCGTCCGCCGACGAGCGCCGATCCTTCGTTGCGGACGCGCGGGAAGCCGTCGCCGTAACCGAGCGGCAGCACGCCGATACGGCTGGGGCGCCCCGCGGTCCAGCGCATGCCGTAGCCCACGGTGTCGCCGGGGGCGAGCTCCTGGATGGCGGCGACACGGGCCTTGACCGACAGCACGGTCCGCAGGCCGGCCAGTCGCCGGCACACCGAGGACGGATAGACGCCTTGCGCCAGCAACCCGACGCGCACGACATCGTGATGCGCTTCCGGCAGGTCGAGGAAGCCGCCGGAGTTGCAGTGATGGACGAGATCCGGCCGGATGCCCGCTTCCTCCAGCGCGGCGAGGCACCGCGCGAAGCGCTCGTTCTGCGTCCGCGCGAAGGCCTTTTCAGTCTCGTCGCTCTGGGCGAAATGCCCGAGCACGCCGGCGAACCCGAGCCCGGGCAGGCCGGCCAACGCGCGGCTCCATCCCGCCACGTCGCGCCACGCGAAGCCGAAGCGGTTCATGCCCGTGTTCACCTTCACGTGGATCCGCACCGGTCTTCCACGCCGCGTGCCGATCCCGGACAACGCCTGCGCGATCCCGATGTTGCCGACACACGTCTCGACGCCGAGCCGGACCACCCACTCCAGCTCGTCCGGCAACCGTTCCCCGAGCAACAGGATCGGCGCGCGGATGCCGGCGTCCCGCAACGCGGCCGCCTCGCCCAGCGTGAACACGGCCAACAGATCCGCGCCGTGGGCGAGCGCGACCTCGGAAGCCCGCACGGCACCGATGCCGTAGGCGTCGTCCTTCGCGACGTACAACAACCGCGTGCCGGCCGGCAGATCGGCGCGGATCAGGCGGAAGTTGTGCGCGAGCGCCGCGAGGTCGACCTCGACCCAGGCGGGCCGGGGCGGTCGCCCGGTCGGAGCGGCGTTGGAGGCGTCGGTGTTCATCCGTTTCCCGGCGGCCAGAGCGATCTGCCCACGTCGGTGCGATGGTAGCTCCCGAGCGAGCGGATGCGACGGATGTTCGCGTAGGCCGTGGCGATGGCCTCGTCGAGCGTGCCGGCGATGGCGGCGACGTCGCAGATGCGGTGGCCGGTGGCCTCCAGCACGCCGTCGTCACGGGCCTCGACCTCCTGCCACCAGACGTCGCAGGTGGGCTCGCCCTGCACCGTGACCGGCACGCGCGGGCCGGTGAGCTGCGTGAACGGATATCCGTAGCCCGCGAGCGTGAGGTTGCAGCCGAAATCCAGGCCGTCCCGCCAGCGCGGCGCGATCGGCTCGTCGCGGGCGCAGCGCAGGAAGGTCCCGAGCGGTTCCGCCAACATGCGCGCGATCATCGGGCCGCTGGTGACGCCGAGCCGGACGTTGTATTCGAGCACGTGCCAGCGGCCTTCGTGGAGCATCGCCGTGACCTGCACGGGGCCGTGGAAACCGACCTCGCGGAACCACGGCCGCAGCGGCGCGAGCAGTTCGCGCACGAGTCCATAGCGGTCGTGCGGGTCGCGCTCGACGAGCCCGCCGAGCGGCGCGCCGGCCACGATGCCGAGGTCGCCGTCGAACGCGCGCTTGTACTCCTGGTTGGTGACGAGCGGATGGATCTCGCCCGCGCTCACCAGCGCGATGTGCCCGGCTTCGCGGCGTCCGAGATATTCTTGGAGGAAGATGCCTTCGGAATCATCCAGCCTCGGCAGCCACGCCAGCGTGTCCTCGACCGATTCGCAGACGATGGTGTGGATCGGGCTGGTCGGCGAGCAGAGCGGGTTCTTCAGCACGAACGGCCGCTGCTCACGGCGGACGATCCTCTCGGCGTCGGCGCGCGTCGGGACGGTCCAGGCCCGGGCGAACGGCACGCCGTGCCGCGCGCACAGCGCGCGGGCGAAATCGCGTTCCCGCTCCAGGCGCAACCCTTCGCCGGTCGGGCAGAGGATCGGCGGGGCGAGCGACAAGAACTCGTCGGTCCACGGTTTCAACGCCCATTCGATGGACATCGGCACGATGAGGTCGGGACGTTCGCGGCGAAGACGCGGACAAGGGTCCGGTTCCGCGGCCGCGGTGACGCACGGGCCCTCGCTCATCGGGCCGTGGTGCGCGTAGTCCCGGGTCAGATAGGCGCCGACCTCCGCGCCGTCCTCGCGAAGCCGGCGCATCATCGATTGCGTGAACGCGCCGACGCCGAGGACCATCACCCGCTTTTTCCCGACCGCTTCAGCTCCCATGAGTGCGGCCGGACGCTAGGAACCGCCGGGCCCGGGGGGAAGTCGTTTCAGGAGGGATTTGTGCACATCGCCCCGGTCACGGCCGTGACGGAGCCGTCAACCAGGCGAGCAAGGCCGCGATATCTTCGGTCGTCAGGCCGGATTCCAGGCCTTCCGGCATCAACGACCGTCCGGTCGGGACGAGGCGCGCCAACCGGGCCCGCGGGAACACTTCTTCGGCCCCACCGGCGATCTTCAACGTGACGGCGGAATCGGATTCCCGCGCGAGCAGGCCGGTGACGGAGACGCCTTCCTTCGTCTCCACGGTCCAAGCGGCGAAGTTCGGCGCGACCTCGCGGTCCGGATCCAGGATCGAGACCAGCAGCTTGTCGGGGCCGTTGGCGACGACCGACCCGAGGTCCGGCCCGAGCGCGGCGCCTTCGCCGCGAAAGGCGTGGCAAGTCGTGCAGCGCTCCCGGAAAACGACCGCGCCGCGTGCGGGATCGCCTTTCAGGTCCAGCGCGGGAAGGAACTTCGCCAGCACGGCCAAACGATCCGGATCGGGCCGCGTGGCGGCCACGCGTTTCGGCACGACGGGCCGGATGTTGGCGCGGCGCCACGCTTCGGCGAGCAGCCCGGACGGCGCCGGCTCGAACCGCGCCAAGGCGTGGCCTTGGACAACCATGCCGCGGACCAAAGCGTCGGCGATACCGGTGGCCTCCGGCGCGGGCAGAAGAGCAAGCGCCGCGATGACCTTGCCGACGGCACCGGCGTCGCCGCGCCGGCCGATGGTGCGGGCCAGTTCCGCCAGCACAGCGGCGGCCTCCGAGAAATCCGGGACGCGCGGCACGGGCATCAGTTCGTCCCAGAGAGCGCCTTCGATGCCGACCGCCGTGTGGATCGCGGCGGAGCGGACGGTCGCCGGACCGGCGCGGACGAGCGCCGCCAGCGGACCGGACCGCGAACCGTCCGGGACCGTCCGCAACGCGAAGGCGAGGTCGATGCGGGCAAGCGGATCCGTCTCGGCGGCGGCGGCGACGGACAACCGTGCGGCCAATGCGTCGCGGGCCGCCGCCGGATCGACGGCGATCGAGCCGGCGAGCCGGTAGGCATGGCGTCGCACCGCCGGATCGGCGTCGCGGACGACATCGGCGAGCAACGCAGGCGCCAGCGCGCCGGCAGACCGCAAAAGATGAAGTGCGGCGATCCGGGTCGCGGCGGAGAGAGCGGCCGACGAGGTCGTCGACGGTCCTTTTGCGTCCGTCGTGGCCGTTACGCCGCCGGCAAGAGCGCCGGGCGCCGGGGCGAGCAGCGCCTTCAGCGCGGGCACGGCGGCGGGGTCGGCCCGTTCCACCAGCAGCCTCGCAGCGGTGTCGCGATGCCAACCATCCGGATGCGCCAGCAGGGCGACCAGCCCCGCGGTACCGAGGCCTTGGGGCTTGGACCACGGGCCTCGGACGACGGCCGCGGTCGGCGTCATCCGCCAGATCCGTCCGCGTCCGCGTCCGCTGTCGAGATCGAGGTGCTTCTTGAGGTTCTCGGGCAACGACCAGGGGTGCTCGATCGTCTCGCGGTACATGTCCACGACCCAGAGGCAGCCGTCCGGCGCGTTGTAGAACTGGACCGGGCGGAACCAGTTGTCGGTGCTGGCGAGGAATTCGGACCGCAGTTCGTCCGCCGGACGTTCGCCGATGAGCAGGACGCCGTCGGGCGCGGTCCGGAGTTTCTTGCGGTGGACGAGGTTGCTGCCGGCGTCGCCGATGAAGGCATCGCCGGCGAAGTCCGGGCCGTAGGCATCGCCGCGATAGAGGGTCGTGCCGGTCGCACCGGTGAAGTAGCCGCTCGGCCGTCCGCCGCCTTCGACGGGGCCCTCGACCACGCCGGCGACCCGCCAGCGCGTCCGCAGCACGCGCCAAGGTTCGTCGGGGCTGCGGCGATGGACCTCCGCGGCAGGTCCGTCGGCGGCGATGCTCGAACGCGCGGCCGGCAGCTCGTGGAACGGGTTCGACGGCGCCGCGGTCTCGTCGAAGGCGATGAGCTGGAGGTGGTCGGAGTTCGAGCAGACGAACTTCCGGCCGGTCGCGTCGAACGACATGCCGTGCTGGCCGCCGCCGGTCTCGGCGCGCATCGAGAGCGTCCGCGGATCGAACGAGAAGTCGCGTCCGCGCAAGTCGAGCAGGGGAGCAGGGGAGAGAGGGGGCGTGGGAGCAGCAGATGTTTTCTCCACGGCTCCCTTTCTCCCCTGCTCCCCTGCCTTACCGCCCTGCCATGCGCGCGTGAACGCAGAGTCAACCATCCGCACCTTGCCGCCGCTCATGCTGGTCGCGCCGTGGATGCGGTCGTCGAGGCCCCATTGGAAGGAGTTCATCAACGCCTGGACGTTGAGCTTGTTCGTGGCGTAGGGCGCGTGGTCGCTGGCGAAACCGGTGAAGACGACTTCCCGGATGTCGGCGACGCCGTCGCCATCGGTGTCCTTCGCGTAGAGGATGTCCGGCGTCGCGCCGATGAAGACGCCACCGTCCCAACAGGTGACCGCGGTCGGCCACGGCAGGCCGGCGAGGAACACCGTCGCCTTGTCGTAGCGGCCGTCGCCGTCGGTGTCCTCGAGCCGGCGGATGCGCCCGAGCTGTTCCGGCCGGCGCTCGGAGTAGTCGCGCATCTCGACGACGTAGGCGCGGCCCGCCGCGTCGACGGTGACCGCGACCGGGCTGTTGACGAGCGGTTCGGCGGCGACGAGCTCGGCGCGGAACCCGGGCCGGAGCGAAAAGGTCGCGGCCGCGCGGTCCGGTTCCGTGGCCGGCATCCGAGGCATCTGGCCGGGGCGTATCTCAGGCTCGATCCCCCACGACACGGCCGGGAGCAGGATCAAGAACGGCAGCAGGCGACCTAGCATGGACGGATGGAACCGCGGCGGCCGCGGCCGGGCGAGCTTCGGTTTCCAGATCCCGGCACCGACGTCCGTCTCAGCGCCTGTCTGAAAAGCAGGACAGTGCCTCTGGCCTGTCTGTTCTGGGGCTTCCAGCCCCACGCCCGACAAGCGGTGCCGCGGGCTGGAAGCCCGCGGGCAGACAGGCTGGAAGCCTGTCCTAACAGGCCGATCGGCCTTCTCGGACACGATCAGCGCAACACCGAGTCGAAGAGCCGGTACGCCTCCTGCCGTTGTTCCGGCGGGAAGCGATGGGGGGAATCCGGATGCGCGACCGTGATGTCGGCCGCCGTCCCCGAGGCCGTCGCGATGGCGCGCGCATCTTCCACGACGCGGTCGACGCTCAGCCACCGGAAGTTCGAGTCGCCGGTGGGTGCGTTGACGAAGACCTTGCGGGGCGCGATGGCCGCGAGCACCTGGGGAAAATCGAATGGCAACGTGTCGAGCTTCCCGCGGTATCCCGCGAGCCGCGGCATGTAGCGGGTCTGGCACCAGCCGCGCTCCGGCACCCAGACGTCAGGATCGCCGTCGCGATAATCGCGGAACGAATCGAAGCCGCAGCTGGAGACGACCACGCGGATGCGTCGGTCGAAGGCGGCGGTGAACAACCCGTTGTGGCCGCCGAGCGAATGCCCGATGCAGCCGAAGCCGTTCGTCCGCACGTAGGGCAACGAGGCCAGCAGGTCGAGGCCGCGCAGATTGTCCCAGATCGCCTTCATCGTCCCGCTGGCGTGGCCGAGCGCCTTGAGGTCGGGTGCGTAATCGGCCAACAGCGGATACGGCGGAGCCAGCACCACGTAGCCGCGCCGGACGAGTTCGACGCCGTATTCGTCGTCCGGCGAATCGCCGAGGCCGACGACGACCTTCTGCCCGGCCTTGTGGGTCTGGTGCAGCGCCAGGACCGCCGGGAAAAGGCGCGTCGCTCCGCTCGCCAGCGCGGCCTTCGGGATGAGCAGGTACGCCGGCACGCGTCCTCCGGGCTCGCTCTGGTAGGTCAGGACGCGCCGGAAGTGGCTGCCTTGGTCGGTCTCCTCGACGAGCTTCACATCGAGCGGGCAACGCTTCTCCGGGCCCGGGAGCGGGCCCATGATCGCCTCCATCGATCGCAAGAGGGCGGCGCGACGGATGGGGGCCGGCGACGGCGCCTCGGCCGCTGGGCGGGAAGCCGGGGCGAGCAGCAACGCGGCGGCCATGGCGAAGACCTGCATCCGGAAGCGGACCATGCCCAAAGATGGGATGCGGACCCGTGCAGGACAAGTTCGTGGTTCGCAGCGGCCACGGATCCTGCCAACACTCGCCCGTGAAGATAACCAACTTGAATCCCGACGCGGATATCGGCGCGAGCGCTTGGCTCGTGGCGACCGACGGGCACCACCTGCTGATGGACGCCGGTTCCCACCCCCGCCGCGAAGGCGCGGAGAGCCTCCCGCTCTTCGAGAAGGTCAAGGATGTCGAGATGGACGCCATCGCCATCACGCACTGCCATCTCGACCACATCGGCGGCCTGCCCGTGGCGCTGCGATATTTCCCGCACGCGCCGGTGTTCATGAGCGACCTGAGCTATTTCCTCAGCGAGCGCGTGCTGCACAACTCGGTCAACGTGATGGTGCGCCAGCGCGACGAGCTGGGCATCAAGGACTATCCGCTGTTCACCCATGAGCAGGTCGACGATTACGCCTCCGTGTTCCAAGGCGTGCCCTACCGGCGCGAGATCGCTTGGGCGGCATCCCGGCGGCGGGCGGCGGTCCCGACGCTGGAGTTCTTCGATGCCGGGCACACGCTCGGTTCGGCGGGCGTGCTCGTCCGGAGCACCCGCAAGAAGCTCTTCTACACGGGCGACGTCTGCTTCCACGACCAGACCCTGCTCAAAGGCGCCCAGTTCGACGGCGTGAAGGCCGACGTGGTCATCCTCGAGACGACCCGCGGCGCACGGCAGCTTCCTCCCGGGTTCACCCGTGAGACCGAGATGGAGCGCCTCGCCGGATCGATCCGCGAGGTCCAGGCGCGCAAAGGCACGGTACTGATCCCGGCCTTCGGGCTCGGGCGCACCCAGGAGATCCTCGCGATGCTCGCCGTGCAGATGCAGACCGGGAAACTGAAGCGCCAGCCGGTCCACATCGGCGGATTGGGACGCGTCTTCACCGAGATCTACGACCTCCAGTCCGGACGGACGAACCGCTCGCATCCCGGCCTCAAGCTGACCCAGGCGTTGAACCTCATCGTCTCGTCGCCCAAGGAACTTGCCCAGATCAGCCTCAACAACAGCCGCATCTTCGTGATGACCGCCGGCATGATGAGCGAGAACACCGGCGCGCACGACCTGGCCCTGCGGATGGCGGGCGAGAAGCGCCACGGGATCTTCTTCGTGGGCTACACCGACCCGTCATCGCCGGGAGCCCGGCTCCGGATGGCCGCGCCGGGCGTGCCGTTCATGTTCAGCGGGAGCGGTGGCGAGCTGACCAAGCGTTGCCAGGTGGACGACTTCGACCTGACCGCCCATGGCAACCGCGAAGACCTGCTCGATTTCGTCGCCCAAGCGGATCCCCAGACGGTGGTCCTCAGCCACGGCGCCGCCGATGCGCGCGCGTGGATCGCCGACCAGCTCCGGCAGCGCCATCCCGGCATGAAGGTGCTCCAACCGGGCCCGGGCGAGACCGTCGACGCATGAGCCGGACCCGGACCCGGTGCCTGCCTTTGGCACCTAGAAAAACTAGTTGTCAACCATCGGCACCGATTCCTATTGTCCGCCCAGTTGCGCCATTTAGGCGCCTAGGACGGATTGTTTTCGTCTTCGTAACTTAGGCAACAACACACAGAACAACTCACAGGAACTGACATGATGAACAAATGGACAGTCGCTTTGGCGGCCACGGGCGTGATCGGCTTCGCTTCGGCGGTGCTCGCGGAAGAATCCCACCCGGTCAACACCTTGCTGCCGGCCACCACGCTGAGCGGCTACGTCGACACGTCGGCGATCTGGAACTTGGGCAACGGTAACGCCCAGGCCAACCGCTTCGTCAACACCGGTGCGAACCGCCAGGACGGGTTCAATCTGAACGTCGTCAAGCTCCAGCTCGAGAAGGCTCTCGACGAGGGCACCTGGTCCGCCGGCTACAAGGCCGAGCTCTGGGCCGGTCCTGACGCCGTGGGTCTCCCGGGCAGAAACTTCGGCGACAACAACGGCCAACTTGCCATCAAGCAGGCCTACGTCGCGCTCCGCGCCCCGGTCGGCAACGGCATCGACATCAAGATCGGCCAGTTCGACCCGATCATCGGTTATGAAGTGGCGGACAGCTACGCCAACCCGAACTTCAGCCGTTCGTTCGGCTTCGCCTACGAGCCCCTCGGCCACACCGGCGTGCTCGCCAGCTACCAGTTCTCCGAAGTGTTCGGTGTCGCCGCGGGTGTCGCCAACACCTACGACGGCCGGACCAACCAGAAGGTCGCCACCGAGTCCCGCAAGACGTTCATGTCCGGGATCACCATCAAGGCGCCCGAGAGCCTGGGCTTCCTCGCTGGTTCCTCGCTGTACGCCGGCGTGATCGACGGCGGCAACGAGGTCGTCAAGGACACCATCAACCTCTACGCCGGTGCGTCCATCGCCACCCCGATCAAGGCCCTTAGCCTCGGCCTCGCGTACGACTACGTCGCCAACCTCACGGCCAACGGCAGCTACGCCAACGCCTACGCGGTCTACGCCTCCTACCAGCTCACCGAGAAGCTCAAGACCAACCTCCGCGGCGAATACGCCAACAACAGCGGCGGCCTCCTCTATGGTGCCAACGACGAAAAAATCACCGGCCTCACCGCCACGATCGACTACGCGCTCTGGGCCAACGTCGTGACCCGCGCGGAATTCCGCTGGGACCACATCGCTGGTGGCTCCGTCGCCGGCCCGTTCAACGGTCAGAAGAACGACCTGAGCGCCGCCGTGAACGTCATCTACAAGTTCTGAGCTGGCTCTGCCACTCACCGACCCTTCCGGCTCCGGCCGGAAGGGTTTTTTTGTTCCCCGGCCGTCCCGGGGAGAGTCCTCCGAGCCGGAACCATGCCGATGGATCCGGGTGGCACGGCCAACCTGGCCGTTCTCGGCGGCAACTTGCCGCGAAGTTTCGGCACCGGTAGCGTGCGCACCAAAGGGTACATTCCCGGCGCGCCCAGACCGGCGGGCGAGTCGCCCAGCAACCCACCAGGCTTGCAGGGCAAGCCGCCCACACCGCCAGGCCGAGTCCTACCGGGATCCAGCAGGAGTTGGTATGAGCCGG
>Ga0209443_1000600_pt1 | contig 24213 bp, 27 predicted proteins | sample LauGreBMM110DCMD_2_FD_187571 | JGI IMG/M metagenome (GOLD analysis project Ga0209443, IMG submission 187571) | Freshwater lake microbial communities from Lake Michigan, USA - Su13.BD.MM110.DCMD (SPAdes) (version 2) | ecosystem: Environmental > Aquatic > Freshwater > Lake | place: Lake Michigan... | reverse complement strand
TGAATCAGCACATGAATGCCAAAAGTTCGAAGAGATGGAGATCCGCCGAGTCCGCCCTCGTAGAATGCAAAGGTGGTTTTGATGCCGCCCTCGCATGCAGAGGAGCCGATTTTGAAGATTTCTCCATTAATCACTAGGAAATAGATGCGGCCATTTTCCTGCTTCTGGATTTCCTTGCTGCACTTGTAATCGACTTTCCATTTTCCTTTGGACTTGGTGTCTTTAGGGATAATGTCGCCGATGTATTGGATGTTTGGGATTTCAATAACGTTAATCATTTTGCTTTCTTACTAATTATGCATTCAAGTATTTACTTAAAAAGTATTTCAATTTTATTTTTAAAATTATATTATTATATATGTCGTCACAACCTTTAGAAATACGAGATGATTCTGATGATTCTGATGATTTTAAAAGTGGAACACAATCAGCTGATCCACTTATACAAAAACCTATTAGACAAGGTTTTATTAGTACTACAGAAGCTGAAGGCAAAAGACAAAACCTGGAAGTTTTTTTAGAAGAAATCAGATTGAAAAATCAAGGTTTTCTTGAAGGTGAAGATTTTCTTGAAGGTGAAGATTTTCTTGAAGGTGAAGATTTTCTTGAAGGTGAAGAAGATGAAGAAGATAATAGCTTCCAAGAAGAAATTGAATTTGATACTGATACTGGAGCAAAAATTTATATTTTATATTTTATAGGTCGTTGTAATCCACCACACGAATTTCATTTAAGATGTATATTTGAATTAGTTAAAAAAGCGAAAAATCTTGGGGCAAAAGCGCTTATATTATTGGGTAGTGGTCCTAAAAAAGATAGAGAACTAAACGATATTACTTTTGAAGGTAGTTTTGCAGATCCGCTTAATTTTGTTATAAAATCAGATTTTATACATAAAAAGTTACTAGAAAATGGTTTTGTTCTGAACACAGATTACGTAATTAAAGAGATGAAAAATGCAATGTCGGATGTTCCTGAATATGCGCGTGAAACAATAGAAAAAATTACACACAATGTTTCTATTACAAAGGTAGATGTAAAAATACAACAATTTGCCGGAAATAAAGATGGTGATGCTACAAAATTATCTAGTGTAGGAAATAGTGCATTATCAGCTGTAAAAGAAGGAATAGATGTTGAAGTTGAAGGAGAGGTATTGCTTGCACATGCTGTTGAACCTGGTCTTGAACCTCTAGGTGCTACAGATATTCGTAAATTTGCTTATGTTTGTGCTTTAGAAAAAAATTTAGAAAAAGATGAGTTTGGTAATTGGCTAGGTTTTGATGTTTGGGAACAAAAATATGGCACATTTTATAATACGGAAGCCTATACAATTTTCAATGGAATTATGACACCTGTTGAGGATTATCTACTATATAAAGGAATACCTAAAGATCATGTGATCAATATATTGACAACATATATTAATACCAAAAAACTTCCAACACCTAGTTCTTTACAAAAAGTTATGAAAGAATCTTTTAAAAAAAAAAAAAAAGGTGGTTCAAAAAGAAGACCAAGAAAAGGAGGTTCAAAAAGAAAACCAAATAAAACACAAAAAAGAAGACCAAATAAAACACAAAAAAGAAGAAAAAGAAGAACACGACGCAGACGTTAAAAAGATAAGCTAGACACATTACTTTCAGGCATAGACCTTTGTATCTTTTGAAAAGGTTGATTCGAAAAAATAACCAATGACTGCACTCTTTCACTTAAAAATGGTTTTACCATGTTAAATATAGCACTAGTATACATATTGGGATTCACAACAATAATCTTTTGTAAATTTCTACTATATTTTTCAGTAATTAACTTGGAAAGTGCTATCCCATTTCCTATTTCCAAATAATTTTTCATTTTAAATCCTTTTAAATCTAAAACCCATATCCACTTCTTCCCATTCAATTCGCCTAATATTCCATCATAATGGGCAACTATTCCAGCCGTATTATTATTTGTAGCACTTGAAGGACACGTATAATAAATGTTCTGTTCTTCCGTTTCATCAAGTGTAACAAGGGAATGACTAGTGGGACATTTTTCACATATTTTGCATATAAAAGGCATGAATAATACTATAATATTCTTTTATAATTAAAGTATTATTTACTACGAATTTTTATTTAATTTTTATAGAAAACTGATTTTTATTATATTTTTTATTACTATTGATTGATTTATTTTTTATCATAATAAGTTCATTTATTTTTTTGATTCTATTTTCCTTCACTTCATGAATTACATCACTATGAATAATTTTTTCAAAGTTGGTTTCACCTTTTTTTGCTCTAAAAAATATATCCTTTCTTTTTAATGAACAATAATTACAAAAACATCCATTATCGATATAATGCTCTACTTGAACATCGTTAATGTACTGATTTTCCAAACATAAATGCATATAAAATGTAAATTCAGATGAAGTATAAGGTATAAATGATGTATCTATTCTATTTTTCCAACCATTCAAATATTCATTCCTCTCTGAAATGTTGTAATAAAATTTAAAAAATTTGCAACTTTTCATAGTTTCAAAATAATTTTCTGGTATTTTATATTCTAATTTAAAACGACTATATAAATCACCTATTTTTTTACTTTCAGTTTGATAGTCAGTAATTAAAACAATATCTGTCTGGAAGATGGTAGAGAGAATTCCAGGCCATAAATTCGAATCACATAAGCGCAACTTAATATAACTGACACCATTTACTACCTGAATAGTATATTTATTTTCAAAATCAAATGGTACAGGGTTTTCAATATTATATTTTTCAAAATAATGATCATCATTTTCTATATGCGGAAATATTTTATTGAATCTATTACTAATTCTTTTAATAGAATAATGATGAATATTTTCTTCAGAATTATTAAAATGATATGGTGAAATTTTCTCAAAAAATGCAGACATTTTTCTCTCTATAGGTGTCCTATACACATCAATAACATACACATTTTTCCCTATTGATGCAAGATAATGAATAATATTATTAACACTAATATCATTACTACCAGTTAAAACGGACAACATGACTTCATCGTGAATATGTATAATATTATATGATTTACCAAGAGAAACACGTAAGGAAGAAACAAGTGTTGTAGATCCTACCTTTGGAGGTGTATATATAAAAATATAGTTATTTGACTTTGAAGTAAATAATTTTTCAATAGAATCTGTTATCTTCTCAGTTGACATACTATAGTTTAATGTATATGTGTAAATTAAAATATAAAAATAACGTTATAATAATAATAGTAAATGGAAGCTATTCTTGCAATGGATTCAAATAATGGATTATCTAAAGAAGGTATTATTCCTTGGAACAATAAAAAAGATTTAAAGTTTTTCTATAAAAAAACAAAAAATAATGTTGTCATCATGGGGAAAAATACATATTTCTCTCTTCCAGAGAATGTAAGACCTCTTAAAAACCGACTAAATATAGTATTAACAAGTCAACCAAATTTATTTTTAGATGAAACAAATGAAAATGAGAATTGTTCTGAAAATGAGAATGATAGCGATGTAATATTTACAAATAATATGAATATTCATTCAGCTATTTTGAACAATAGAGAGAGATTCAATGCAATGTATCCCGCTTTAAGTACGAATTTTAAAATTATTATTATTGGAGGCAAAAAAATATACGAACAATTTATTCCGTTGTGTGATGTTGTATGGGTAACGCGCATTAAAAAAGATTATTTATGTGATTTGACTTTACATATTGAATTTGAAAAACAATATAAAGAAACGCAAATAGAAGAAGATGATGAAATTTGTATTAGTAAATATTCGCTCTTGAACAATTAAATTCTTTGTAATATTTTTCTTTAGTTATCGTAACCATTGTATCCATCATAATCAGAAGTTTTTGACCATGTGCTGCCATCTATATCATCATAAGGACCAGGCATGATAAAGTCGACATTTTTTTCATATGCTACATAAGTTTGTATAAAGTTGTCAATATTGTTGGTAATAATATTGACAAATTGCTTGAAATAGTTATACATTTCAACAAGTTGATTATTTTGAGTGATTTCAAAATAGGTATAAAATCTAAATAATTTGGTATTGGCTTGTTGGGTATTGGATTGTTGCTGCATGTTGATTGTAAATTGTACAATTCTTTTACATCAATAAAAGTATTTCAATTTTTTTTATTAACCCACCTTTTTCTGAAAGTGTTTATTCATATGCTTTTGAATATTAAAATATGTCAACTCTTGTCCATCTTCAATTCCCAACAATGTTTTCAGTTTATTATCTGGAAAAATAAATTTTTTATTACTATTGTTTTCTAGATGGTTATCTTTTACATACTGAATAAGTGATTTAGTTACTTCGGTTCTAGCAATTTCACTCCCTTCATTTTTATTCATAAATTCACATAGTTCTTTTGAAACTTTACATGGTTTTGCAAAACCGGATGGTTGTCTTTTTTCTTTATTTTTAACAGCTACTTTTTTAAACTCTTTTTGTTGTTTTTTAACAGATTTCTCAAGTTGTTTTATAGTTTGTTGTAAGTTTGCAGTTTGAATTTTAAATATGTTTAAAATATTTATAATATTATTAAATTGTTCACTAATATCTGTTGCATTGTCAACCATTCTATAACATCATTTATGAAGTAGACTTTAAATAGATTTATTGTTGAAAAATAATATTATTAATCTATTTTTTTGTCTTTTTATAAATCATATTCTAAAATATGTATTAGATGATTCTGACTTTTATTGAAAGCATATATTAATTCTAACAATGAGTTACTTGATAAATTTTTAAATTTTTTTACATTTTCAATAGATATACATCTCATATTATATATGTTTTCTATTATACTTGATATAAGTTTCTCTTTTGGTTCAATTTGAATATTATTACGATAAAATAGATAATTTATTATTTTTTTTATTACATCCATTATATATATATATGTATTTATAAATAAATTTATTTTCTATTTTTTCGTGTCTTTTTCATGTTTTTGCAAATAGGACATTTACAGATCACCTTATGGTTATTAGATTTTCTGACATTAGATCCTCTTTTTCTAGTTTTTCTTTTTCTAGTTCCTCCTACCTTTTTTTCTGCTTGTATTTCTTCTTCTTCCTCTTCCTCTTCTTGTGTTTCAGATTCTGTATCGGATTCTGTATCGGATTCTGTATCGGACTCTGTATCGGACTCTGTATCGGACTCTTGATTCTTTTTCTTCATATTCTTACAAATTGGACATTTGCAGTTTTCCTTGTGGTTATTAGATCCTCTCCCATTAGATCCTCTCCCATTAGATCCTCTCCCATTAGATCCTCTCCCATTACTAGATTTTTTCATATTACTAGATTTTTTCATATTACTTTTATTTTTTTTACTACCAGATGCATTTTTCATATTATTACAAATAGGACAATCACACACTTTTTTATGACCATTTTTTTTCTTTGGTCCACCCATTTTTTTTTCTTGTTCTTTTTCTAGATCCTCTTCATAACCATGTCTTTTTGCTTTTGCTTGCATATTTTCACAAATATGACATTTGCACTCCATTTTATGGCCATTTTTTCTTTTTCCTCCTATTACATTAGCTTTATCTATACTTTCCATTATAAATTATATATATATAAAATTATTTATAAATAAGTATTTAATTTATTTTTCATTATAAAATTTTTATAATGAAATTTTTAGTATATTTTATACAATCTACTTGGCTTCAGAATTTTGACGAGGAGGTCTTCCACGTGGCTTCACTTGCTCTTTTTGTTTTACAAGTGTCCACTCCTTTTTATCATCTGTACCAGTTTCTCTTGGTCTCGATTCTCTTGGTCTCGATTCTCTTGGACCCGATTCTCTTGGACCCTCACCTCTGGCTCTTGGACCCGATTCTCTTGGACCCGATTCTCTGGCTCTTGGAGTATATTCTCTTGATCCCGATTCTCTTGATCCCGATTCTCTTGGAACACGTTGTTGTCTTGGACCCGATTCTCTTGCACCAGATTCTTCTCTTGATTCAGGTTCCGAATCAACGCCCTTGTAAGAAGATCTTGCAATCTTAAACTCGCGTCTTGTTTCACACATCAACTTTCCTCCCTTAATTCCATTCACATTTGAAACCTGCCACTCATGTGCTCCTTCTGAACTTTTTACAAGTGAAAACTCAACATACTCGCCTTGAATAAGGTACTTGTATTGTTGACTCTCTACTTCAAGAGCACTATGGTGTACGAAAACATCAGAGCCTGATTTGTCACCATCGGTGACTGTAATAAATCCATAACCTGCACTATTATTAAACCACTTGACTCTTCCGGTTAAGCGCTCTGAGGGTGTAACGACGTCGTTTGTAGATGACATTATATTATAATGTATAATAATAAGATATCTTTATATCTTTTTTTAAAAATAATATTTATCTACAGAGAACCAGATTGAGTTATATAATATATATGTGTCAATACAAAACGTTCTAAATCTTCTTTTTTATTTACATCTATGTCATTGTCATCAATAGTTGAAAAATCATATAATTCAATATTGTTGTGTGAAATATATTCAAAAATAGGAATCATATTTATCACTTCTACTTCCGCATCATCAGGTAATGTAAACTTATTTATTTTTGACATGTACAACACATAATTATATATGGTAAGAGAAATCATTTTAAGTTTATTATCTTTTTTTTCATTTGATTTTTTATGAATACTTTTAAAAATATTAAAAACAGCTTCAATATATTCAGGCATTTTGTCGTACTTATTTTTTGATTCAGACATTGTATATACTATATTGTTGCTTTTAAATTATTAATGAATACTATATATATGAAAAATATTTATGGTATTTATTTTATTTGTTGTATAAATAATTATTTAGAAGTTGTTGAAGAACAATTATCTATTTTGAATGAAGGTTTACTGCAAAATACAAAACAATTAATTATATTTATAACAAATTATACGCATACATCTATAGAATTAGATAATATTATTAGTAAATATAACATTGACAATGCAAAGTTTATATTAGTAACATCATCAGAAAATGTATATGAAAAATTCGCTATAAATAACTACAAAAAATATATTGTAGACGATGATTACTATTTATATTATTTCCATACAAAAGGGTTAAAAAATAAAGAGGATCCATTGATGAATGTATTTTCATCTAGGAGGCAAATATTAAACTACTATACGCTAAAAATGTACAATATCAATATACAATTACTAGAAAATTATGATGTAGTTGGTTGTAGTCTACATTTGTATCCGAAAAAACATTTTTCAGGAAATTTTTGGTGGAGTAAATCTAGTTATGTAAATCTATTGCGAAATATAAATGATAAATATCTATCCCCGGAAATGTATATATTATCTAATGATGCATGTAAGTATATATCTTTATCAAATAATACAAATAATATTTTGTATGAGGATTTTACTTTTCATGATCATAGTACAATAGAAAAAAATATTACTACAGATTTTATTATTATTGAACCTCATAAGGACTTACTACATTTATGTGAATAAATTATAATTTATCAATTTCATTTCTAAATGTATTCACAAGTAATTCATATTTTGGTTCTTCTTCAAAGTTCAATGTTTTAACATATCTCATGTATTCCTTTAAAATTGTTGGAACCACTATAGTATCGTTTATTTCTCTTTTTAATTGAATAATATCTACATCTTTATTTTCTAAAAAATTTATTTCTCTCCATGGTAGATTTCCAAGACTAAAATAAGTCAACATGTACCCTAATGATTCCAAATCATCGCGTCGACTCAACTCCATATGTTGATGTGCATGTATACTACAATATGTCAAGCTACCTATTAATCCTTTGGACTGCTTCATTACTACATGTTTTTCATCCTTTATATACGTTTTACATAATCCAAAATCTATTAAAAATAACTGCTTTGAATTGTTACCAAGCAAAAAATTATCTGGTTTTATATCTCTATGAACCAAACCTTTTTCATGAAGAGATTTTAATAAATACAATATTTGAATACCTATTTGGTAAACGAGCTTTAGAGAGAAGACTAGTTTATCTTTTAAGAGCTGATCTAATGACTTTCCTAGCAATGGTATTACCATATAATAATTTTCTTCATCTTTACCATACCATTTGACTTGTGGAATGCCAGACGTACCCAATAAGTATTGGTAAATTGTGGATTCATTTTTTAACAAGTTTGCACCGAATTCAATCCGCTCTACTTTAATAGCAACTTCTTCTCTCGTTCTACAATTTACAGCTTTATAAATGGAACCAAAAGAACCCTCGCCTATCTTATTTAATAATGTATATTTATTATTAATCATGAATATCAATAATAAACAAATACAAACAAGTTTTTAAATAATAATATATATTGTTAGTAAATTATTATTTAAAGTGTAAAAATATACAAGGTGAATACATGTGTTGAAATCATTATGAATTGCTGAATAATCATTGTTATTTTTGTAAAAGGTGAAGAAGGGAAAAACTCTGACATTCCTACACCTGCTTGTATAGTGGTACTTAATAAAATAAAATCCAGAAAATTTCTTTTTTCGTCGTATTTATTCGATTTTTTATTATATAATTCACTATCTAAACTTTTAAAATCATGCGAGTAGGATGAATATATTGAAGCAAATATAATTATACATACAATATGAAACACGACAGTTCTAATGACTATTTTCATATATATATATACCTTTAAAAAATCCACTTTTTAAAAATCCACTTTTTTAAAAAGTGGAGCAAAAATATAAACAAAAATATAAACAAAAATATAAACAAAAATATAAACAAAAATATAAACAAAAATATAAACAAAAATATAAATAATTGAGGTTTTTATAATATATATATTTTGCTGTTAGCTTCTTCCAAAGCGGAACCTTTCTACTACGTAGTGAAATGTGGATTTAGACGTATAGCGACTGGTTCGTAACAACATATTTCAGTGTTAGACCAGGAATTTCTTTCAACTTGCTCAAAAACGCGATGTTGCCAGTCATTTCAGCAATTTTTTCCATTTCCGATGAAATATTATTGATTTTTAAAAGCGCCTTGACAAACTCTCCTAAAAAGATTTCCTTTTCCTTTCCAATTTTATAAAGAAGAAATTTACACGACTCTATATCCGGCGCATTGCACCATTCCTCTACATATTCTAGCAAGTCATAATGGATTGAATAATCCATCCCAGAAACAATATTGTGTTTCAATTCACTATCTTGAAAAAGCTTATACATTTCAGCGACTTGTGTTACTATGGTTGTTACATTTTTGTCATCAGATTTTGGGAAAAATGCCTTAAAATCTTCTTGAACTGATATATTTGTAAAGCAGCTAAAGAGCGCAACCAATTGTGTAGACGATAAATGGTCCAATTGATTGGTATTTAAAATGTTTGCAAATATAAGACAATGTATTTCTCGCAACTGGGCTGCAATTTTGCCCTTAAGTGACAAGGTTGTTTCGTCTTCTATAAATGCTTCTTCTCTTAAAAGCAGCAGGACTTTTTCTACTCCAGAATGAAAATATGTATTTAATTGTTCCATTTCTTTTTGAAGGGCAGCGACTTCTTGTTCTTTTTTGGACACACTTTGATAAGAAATTAAGTCTTGTTTTAAGAATTTATAGTTATCTTCTATTTCCTTTTTTGTTTTCTCTACTTCCTTTTTCTTCTTATTGGAGAACATATCGGCGTGTTGTTGAAGATTCATATAATCTTGTAAAACATGTTGCGGTGTTCTTAAATTGCATGCATATTGTGACGCATTATCGAGCGCCGTTTGCATTTCACTTATTTTGTAATAGATCGCCTTTTGTTGATTATCAATGTCGCCAGTGCTCATACTACGGCTCGCGAATGCCACCAAGTTGGTGTCGCCAATATCAAGCAAATTGAGGAGTAAATTGTAGGAAATCTTGAACTTGGATACGAGCTTCTGCGGTTTTCCATTCATCATTGTTTTGTAGGAGATATGGTCTACGTTTCGGAAGAGATTATTGAGATGGATTACATGACCAACTTTGTCTAAGCCGAGACGTCCACTACGACCGCTGCATTGTGTGTACTCGTGACTATATAGCATGCGGTTTATTTCTCCGTTAAATTTATTTATACCAGTAAATATACAACTTTTGACCGGTAAATTTATGCCTACACTCATGGTCTCAGTACAAAATAATACCTTAATAAGTCCGCGTGCAAATAGCAGTTCAACCATTTCTCTCAATATAGGCATTAATCCAGCATGATGAATACCAACGCCTTTTCTTAAAAGTTTCACTAAATTTACGTACTCCGGCAGATGTAAATATTCTTCGTAGTTTGGCAGCTTACGAATAATTTGCTCGCATTCGCGATCAATAATATAAGGCACCTTGCTATCAAATTCTAGCAAATTTGTTGTTAACTCTTCGGCGCATTTTTCTAATTGTTTTCTGCTAAATACATAGCATAAAGCAGGCAACATTTCTTGTTGGACCAAATATTCTGTCACCTTATTTAAAACATGTTGACGTTTTACGCGGATATCATGTTTTTCAAAAAGTTTCAATATTTTTACATTTGACTGATACTGAATATCATTAAATACATTTTTCTCATCTTGAATAACAAATGGTTTATTGGTAGCATTTCTTATTTCTTCTTGTGTTGCCTTATCTTTTATGACTTTATTTATACCATTATGTACTGAAATAAAACTATAATGAATTAGAGGTACTGCTCTTACTAATTTTTTTGTTAAAAATACTTGTTTACTATCTTGACTTACTACATCACCTCTCATTTCTAACCAATATGCAAACTTTTCAGGATCATCTAGTGTGGCAGAAAGGCCTACTATTTGAATATGTCTAGGCAACATCATAATAGTTTGTTCCCAAATTTGGCCTCTATTTTCATCATTAATCATATGTATTTCGTCGAACACTACACAACCTAATTCATTTTCAATATCCATTTCAAAAGATACCGAAGAATTTGTACCAGTTGATGTACTTTTTGTTTGGTAAAGTTTGTTTAAAAGAATTTCTGTTGTCATAATAAGCACATCTGCATCTGGGTTTGTTTTGATATCGCCTGTAATTAAGCCAACCGATAAATGCTTATATTTTTGTGTAAAATTATAAAATTTTTCATTTGAAAGAGCCTTCAAGGGCGTAGTATAAATAGTTCTCTTTCCTTTTGAATGGAAAAAATTTAACGCAAATTCACCTGGTAAAGTTTTGCCAGTTCCAGTTGGGGCCGTAATTAGCACATGGTTACCAGTAACAATACCTTCAATTGCCCATTTTTGAAAATCATGTAAATCATATGGATAACTTTTATAATACTCTTTATACTCTTCTTCTCTCTCTTTTGGATAATTATATGAGCATACTTTTACCATAATGGGTTACATATAATGTGCGTATATGTTTATATTGTTTACATAATAGCTATATCTTTGTTTCTCTCTACACTATCTAAGAAAACTCCTCTTTTAATTGGAAAAAACGTCCCTACAGGTGTAGGGCTACTCTCTCTTTTTTTCTGGGGAAAGTTTTTTCAGAAATTCAAAAATGGACATTTATTTTTGTCCATTTTTCGAAAACCCAAAATACTTTGCTCAAAACGCCGGCCGTTGTGACCATAATTGAATTTTATGGTGTGGTTACCAAAAAAATAATTATAAAAGTGTTATCATAATTTTTTATTTATAAATACTTAAATAATAATAATGTGTTAATCTATGGACACTTTAGGAAACGGATTTCCGGCAAATCCGGCATTTAAATACTTTTGCAATTTTTGTCACTATGGAACGTGTAAAAAGACACATTATATCGATCATCTATCCACTGCAAAACACAAAAAACATGCATTTGGAAACAATTTGGAAACGTTAGGAAACGGAATTCCGGCATTTTTTTCGTGTACTATTTGTTTGAAAGAATTTAAACATCGTTCTGGTCTATGGAAACATAATAAGATTTGCAAAATAGAACTAGATAATAATAAACATTTCGAAATAACAAATGAAGTAATTATGAATATACTTAAACAAAATAGTGAATTTCAACAATTATTTTTAGAACAAAATAAAACAATTATGGAATTATCTAAAACCAATCAAATCACAAATAATACTACAAACAATAATAATTCAAATAATAAAACATTCAATTTAAATGTATTTTTAAATGAAACTTGTAAAGATGCAATGAACATGACCACCTTTATAGATTCTCTCCAACTCCAACTTTCTGACTTGGAAAAAGTTGGAGAACTAGGATATATCGAAGGTATTTCTAGTATCATTGTAAAGAAATTGAATGCAATGGATGTAACTCTAAGACCAGTTCATTGCACAGACAAAAAGAGAGAAACAATGTATATCAAAGACGAAGACAAGTGGGAAAAGGAAGACGAAAATAAGAGTAAGTTACATAAAATGGTAAAAAGAGTATCAAATAAAAATATAGATTTAATTTCAGAGTTTAAAGAGTTGCATCCAGAATGGAAAAAGTGTTCGTCTAGGGTCTCTGACCAATTCAACAAAATTGTTATAGAATCTATGGGAGGTGCAGGGGATAATGATTTTGAAAAAGAAGAAAAAATCATTAAAAGGATCGCGAAGGAAGTTTTGGTAGATAAATCTCTTTAAGTACTTTTAAAAATTTATTATATAATTCTCTCCAATTTTTTCTGGGGAAAGTATTTTGGGATTTCTGAAAATGGACAAAAATAAATGTCCAAAAATCGGAAACCCAAAATACTTTGCTCAAAACGAGGGCCGTTGTGACCATAATTGAATTTTATGGTCTGGTTACCAAAAAAATAATTATAAAAGTGTTATCATAATTTTTTATATTTTTTTGAGAAAAAGGTTTAGGAACTTTTCTTGTTTCAATATATAGCAATGTCTAGCAATGATTTTAAGCCAAAATTCAGCTGCAAATTTTATTGCACGTTTTGTGACTATGGTACGAGCAAGAAAAGTAATATGGTTAGTCATAACAACAGCTTGAAACATATAAAATCAATGAATGTCAAGCTTATTAGCAATGATTTTCAGCCAAAAATCAGCTCGAATCATTCTTGTAAAAATTGTTACAAAAAATATAAAGATTATTCTGGTTTATGGAGACATAAAAAGAAATGTAAAGTTGAAATTCCTATAGAAAACGAGACAAATAATGAAGACATGTATGATATAAAAACACTTACAAATTTGGTGTTAGATATTTTTAAACAAAATAAAGATTTATCCCAACAAAATTTTGACCTTACAAGTAAGATTGTAGATATATGTAAGAATAATTCAAATACTATTTCAAATAACACTATTAATTCACATAACAAGTCATTCAATTTACAATTCTTTTTAAACGAAACTTGTAAAAATGCAATGAATATAACCGATTTTATAGATTCAATAAAATTGCAACTTTCTGATTTAGAAAAGGTTGGTGAACTTGGTTATGTAGAAGGTATTTCTAATATCATTGTAAAGAATTTGAATGCATTGGATGTAACTCTAAGACCTGTTCATTGTACCGATAAAAAGAGAGAAACAATGTATATAAAAGATGAAGATAAATGGGAAAAGGAAGATGATAACAAAGCAAAGTTGCATAAAATGGTAAGAAAAGTAGCTAATAAAAATATAGATTTAATTTCAGAGTTTAAAGAGTTGCATCCAGATTGGAAAAAATGTTCGTCTAGGGTGTCTGATCAATTCAACAAAATTGTTATAGAATCCATGGGAGGTGCAGGGGATAATGAATATGAAAATGAAGAAAAAGTAATTAAAAAAGTCGCAAAGGAAGTTTTTGTAGATAAATCTCTTTAAGTACTTTTTAAAATTTATTATATATTTTCTTCAAATTTTGAATCTTTCATTGTTATAATATTATCTATATATATATATATTATAACAATGAATAAAAATATTATTTGTTATACTGGTATAGGTGCATTAAAAAAATCGGGTAATCATACAAGAAAACAATATTTAGAAGTTATGAATAAAACATTTAAAAAAGATTGTTCTCTTTATATCAAATCTTTAAAGTGTAAATCTTGTAAAAAAAACAAAGAATTGTTTAATAAAGAAGTAAAAAAATTATTAAAAAACAAGACATACAAAATACCAAAAAAGATAGAAGAAAAAATACTAAAGGAAGAAAATAAATGTGACAAATGTAAAAATAAAAAAACCAAAAAGTGTAATTTTAAAAATTATATATTATTTTCAGGTGCTGAATTGGGTAAATGTAATGAATTGGGTAAATGTAATGAATTGGGTAAATGTAATGAATTGGTAGAATAGTCAATAACCTTTTCAAAGGTGGATATGAAGCCTTATTTTCTTTTTAAATTTTTCTTCATTATTAAACAAGAATAGTGTAAATTTTTTACATTCAAAATTTTCACAATTTTCTCTACAAGTTATTCTAGAAGTTAATTTTAGTTCTGGTAAAAATACAATAAATTGAAATAGACCATCATTTCTAGAAATTTTATCAAATAAATAACCTTCATATTCCTTTTCCAACATTTCAGGATTGTTATTGCACAAGTCCAACAATGAACAATCGCATTGTACCTTTCTAATAGATCTCATTGTTAAATTAATAAATTCTAAATCATGAATCCATTTTTCATAAAAAATACAACTATTTTCAGAAAGTTGCGCTACGTTCTTAACTTGTTGAAATTTGATCATATTCAACAGATCTACAAGTCTTCTTATAGGACTAGTAATATGAATATATGCATCCATATCTAATAGCTCATGACGTGTATTTACAATCTCAGAACCATCTATGTATTGACCCGAAGCACTATTCCAAATTTTAATAAATTTTGCAGTCTCTTCAGGAATATGGGTAGGAATATCAACCTCTTTCTTGATAATAGTGGAACGAAAGATACCTGTTTTAAATTGAATCAATTCTTTAGCACAATGATAGTTCATAAGAATCATTAAATAACATACAACATCATGACTATGTCTAATTCTATCAATATAAGAATTTTTAATGGATAGTTTTCTCACTGCATCTAGAATGACATGGTATCTAGAATCCGCAAGTAACTTTGGTTCTTCATAGCAATAATTTTTATACACTTTAATCAAACAATTGGAATATTTCAACTCTAAAATTTCACCTTCTTTTATAAAAACATCAATTGCAAAAGCAACTCTTACAACCTTTTCCTGTAAGCTGCATAGACAATCGGATAAAATAGTAGGTAACATTGGGCGTTTTTTATCAGGCAAATAAATAGTAGATATTCTTTTAGAAAATGATTCCCATAAATTCAAAACATCCATCCAAATGGTGACATTAGAGATGTATATACTTAATTGCTGTACTCCATCTTCTCTGTCAACCACACTGAATCCGTCATCAAAATCCACACTTTTTGGCGGGTCAATTGTAATAATATGCCAATTTGAATCTGTACGATCTTGGATATCTGGATATTTTGTTTTAATTGTTTCCAAAGGACATTTACCTTCTAGTGCCTTTGTTGTATCCTTCTGAAATTTCTGAATAGATGCATTTAAACTTTTACAATATAACTGATACTCATAAAAATTATCAAGAACATCTACATTTCCAATTACATTATTTAATTTTCCCATAGGATGTTTATCATCCCAATGTTCAAATGTAATAGTAACATACATGTTCTTTACTACCTTTGAGAATCCGAGAGACTTCAACTCATATGGTACTAGAAAAGCTGGTAAACGCATATCGTCTGGAACACATTTATATAATAATTTTTTATTTTGTCTTCCATATGTTTTATTTCCGGCTAAAATAAGTACACATGGTAACATGGGTCCTGTTCTGATAGTAGAATGTAAAATAGTAACTTTTTTATTTTTATCAATTGTAAATACATCATTTGATAATAATTTTGATTCAATAGGGTTGACTTCTAGTCCTTCAATTTTTTCAAATTTATTTGCGTCAAATACTTCCCAAGATGAATAGTTCCGGTCATTTATATATATCTTGTAAACAACCATTATATATATACTTGTGTTTATATCTTTATACCATTAATATATATATATCCAATACACATTTTTACTACGTAGTAAAAGGAGGATTGGAAAAATAAAATTGAAAACTTATATTCACATTAAAATAGAATACACAAATATAACAATGCAAAACATCGGCCAAAGAAGAAATCGTTGCTCTTTTTGCAGAAGAGAAGGACACAATAGACTGAGATGTGATGACCCAAGATTGATAGAGTTTGAGTTCATTTGTGCAGATAAATGTCAAACAATGTCAGAAACAGAATTTTATGATTGGTTATCAGAGACAAATGATTCAGTTTTATTAAAAACATATGCAGCGAAAAAGACCCGTATTCCATTCGACAATATTCGTAATATTTCAGTTTATAAAGATGCGATTACTATTTATATTTATGAAACATATAAATATCAACATAATGTGTCACACGTAGAAGACGATTTTGAAAGTAGGATGAATGCATCTTTGCAAAATGATATACGTTCTACATACTTCTTTTTGGAAATGATACATACTATTTTATTAAGAAGAGAAGAACAATCTAGAAAATTTTCAATACAATCTATATTACAAGAAGATGATTTAACAAAAGAAATAGGAGAATGCTGTATATGTTTTGAAAACTACAACAAGTCGGAATTTGTTGCACTGAATTGTAATCATGAATTTTGCAATAGTTGCCTTAAAAAGGCACTAACAAGTGATAATAGACCGAAACCTTGTTGTGCCTATTGTAGAACAGAAGTAACAACAATGATATCTAGAACAAATAAAGTGTATAATGAAATGGCAGATTTAATTACAGAAAAATTATAATATAAAATTATAATATAAATTATAGTATTATAATAATGAATAATAACCAAAAAGATGATGTCACCCTTTCAATTACAAAACTATATAGAATTGTAAATGATATAAAACAAAATTTGGAATGTGATTTATATGTATGTTTTGAAGGTGATGAAGAAATAAAAAATTTAGAAAAAAAAAAAAGAAATATAAGAAAAATTAAAAAACAAATTATCAAACTATATGGCGCAATTATATCAGAATGTTAGTTTATATTATTTATAATTAAAATAATATAAAATTTTTTATATCTAATAAAGTATATAAAATGCGTATCTTTTTACAAAAGTCGTCTATTTCACTATATATATCTAATAAAGATGTATTACAATTTTCTTCAAATAAGCGTTATTTTTTTGATAAAAAAGCACTACTACATCAAATAAAAAAATGGGATGATCGCCTACCTTGGATTCAGCCATTTTACGCAATGAAAGCAAACCCTTGCAATGAAATCATTAAAACAATTATGAATCCAGGAATCAGCTTACATAATAAAATAGGATTTGATTCTGCATCTGTGGGAGAACTTGAATTGGCTTTACAATATATGAATGAAAGTAAAAATATTATATATACAAATCCATACATCATTCCACATGAAAAAAAAATAATATCGGAATTATTGCCAAAAGTAAAGGTAAAAGTAGTAGATAACTTACTTGAATTAAAAAAAATAATAGAATATGAAATAAACACAGAACTATTGATTAGACTAATAAGTAATATATACAATGCGAATGTTCCGTTTGATACTAAATTTGGATGTACGATTGACGAAGCTTTTGAAATAATAGAATACGCGATGAAAAATAATATAAAAATAAAGGGTATTTCATTTCACATTGGTTCAGGTGGTGATTTTTCAAGAAAAAATGCTTATGAAAAGGCAATTCAATATGCAGAACCAATATTGAAATATTTGGAAACTAGTTTAAAAGATGAAAAACCAATATTAGATATAGGTGGAGGATTACTATATGATACCAATTTAGAAGAAGCATTAGGTTGGACAAAAGAGCTATCGCAAAAATATACAATTATTTCAGAATTAGGTAGATATTATGCAGAGCCATCCTATCATTTAGCAGTTCAAGTGATTGGTAAAACGAAGCGGGGAATTTATTTAGATAATGGACTATATCATGAATTAAATGTGTACAATTGGGAAAAATGGAGATTGCCTAAATTAACTCACTATTATGATACAAATACAGACACAATAGAAGAAGTTGAAGATTTTAGTAAAGTAAAAATATTTGGACCAACGTGTGATTCAATGGATACAATGAATGATTGTGATTTTCCAAATGAATTTGAAATAGGAGATTGGATTTTTTTACACAATATGGGTGCATATACATCTGCAGGAAAGGTAGACTTTAATGGAATAAAAGGTGCATCAAATAGTATTTGTTATTTATCAAATATACCTATAACTATATAAAAGATATAAAAGACATATTGTCATTCAATACATTACTATTATGAATTTTATTTTATATAGTTGCTACACTTGAAGATCCGGATCAGCCACCCTTCATTCCTATATTTTGTATATTTGACACTCCACCTCATCCACCTTTCATTTTTTTACTTCTACTCGCTTTTCTAGTACCCTTTGTTTTCGTCTTTTTAGCCTTTGTTTTCGTCTTTTTAGCCTTTGTTTTAGCCTTTGTTTTCGTCTTTGTTTTCGTCTTTTTTGCCCTTGTTTTCGTCTTTTTAGACCTTGTTTTCGTCTTTTTTGCCTTTGTTTTCGTCTTTGTTTTAGCACCTGTTTTCGTCTTTGTTGCCTTTGTTTTGGTAGACTTACCAAAAATAGAACTTAAACCAAACATTATGTATTATAAAAATAATTTAATATATAATTAAAAAATAATTTAGATATTAAATAATATTTGTTTCAGGTAAATCATGAATACTAGTACCCATGTCTGGTTGTGTAATGAATTCATTTGTTGTAATTTCATTTGTGTTATCCTTAAAGTCATTTGTTATTAACTCATCCGGTATTAACTCATTTGTTATATCATTATCCTCTGTTATATCATTATCCTCTGTTATATCATTATTCTCTGTTATATCATTATTCTCTGTTATATCATTATTCTCTGTATGTATGATCTCATGATTTAGTTGCGATATATTTGCCTTTTTAACAACATCCCTTTTAACATTTTGAATTTGTAACGCATGCATTCCAACATAAGGTAAAATAGCTGCATTATTCATATATGTTCTATAACGAAAACATGATATACTAGAATTTGAATTAAATTTAATACTATACCACCAATAAGCAGGTATAAAAATAGTTTTTCCAGGTGTTAAAGTAAACTCAAGACATTTAATTTTATCAAAATCTGTTTTAAATTTAGGCTGAGGATCCCACGGATTTACAGGGGATTTAAATTCAAAATTTTCATAGTCATATATAGGATATAAATATTTACTACTATTTGGAGGTGTTAATTTAATCTGAGCAGTACCCTGCGTCATCACAAAATAATTTCTATAATTTAATTCATAACGAAATGGACTACATGTATTATTAGATCCCATCATAACATCGTAATTGCAATTAGATACCATATAGGGTCGTAAAAATTCATCATTATATCTCATATTTTTAATAACACCAGTTTCTTCTAAAAAATCAGTATTATTTTCCGAAAAATAAGAAGATGATGTATCGTCTTCAAATAATTTTATTGCTGAATTCATGGATAAAGGAATATACAACTCAGAATTAGAATCTTCGTCATGTATATTTCGTATTTTAACTTCAAAAGCATGATATTGATTAGAAATATAAGTTTTATTTGTAGTTTCTATAATTTTATCACACTCAAAATCAAACAGCACTGGTTGCCGAATATCACAAATTTCTTCTAATTTATTTTTTGAAGGTTGTTCAACTTCATACATTTCCAAGTCTTCGCTTGTTTTTAAATGAAATTGTATATGCAAATAAATAAATAATACTAAACAAAAAATAAAAAATCCAAAAAGTATTTTCATCTTATAGTGTTACATAAAAAATATAATAATTTTTGTAAACTATAACGAAGCAAATATTTATTCTAATCATCGCTAACTTTAGGAGCCATATAAAATGCTATTGAACTCGCTTCTCCTAAAGAATAAAGGATCTTCATAGGAGATTCGTTACTTAATAAAAATTCAATTTCTTCTGATAATTTATTGGTAATACACATTTTGTTCAAATAGGTTAAACTATATGTCAATACAATTTCTTCTCCTTCCACAATACTATAACTAGATACATCGTCGATAGGTATTTGAACACGCATTTCTCCATTTACACCATTCGTAGTTAAATATATATTTTCTTCAGAACAATGTACAACAATATCGTTTCCAAAGAGATTCATTTGAGTAAAAATATCGTCTACTTGTTTTGAAGATAAAGAAAATTCAACATCATATTCGGGTGTAGGAATATTTAATTCTTCATAATCATTTTCAATAAGAGATATTGTAAAGAATTTTTTAAATGGTTTATCACTCTTCTCCTTTACTTCTTTCTTCTCTTTCTTCTCTTTCTTCTCTTTCTTCTCTTTCTTGTCTTTTTTTTCTTCTTTTTCTTCTTTTTTTTCTTCTTCTTTTTCTTCTTTTTCTTTTTCCACTTTAACTTCATTCGTAACAAAATCGATATGAAGAGTGTCTTGATTCTCAGAGTCCATTTTAAAAATCAAATTTTGATTATCTGATTTTGTACTAATAATAGAATGAAACATGTTTGAGTCAAATGAAATATTTTTTTTTTCAGATATTATATTGTAACTATCAAACCAAGTGTTATTCAATTTTACATCAAATAGACAAACATGAGATTTATCAATTCCTTGGATATGCAGAAATTCTTTTTCAAATGTACAATGAATAATAGATGAACAATTTTTTAATACTTGAAAAATAGATACAAAAACATCTTTTTTCTGTTTATCGCGAATCTGAAATTCCATATTAAATATAATAGAACACTTTATATTTAATATCTTTTTTTAACCTTTTTATTCATAAAATGCTTGAAGCTAATTCTTTTTTAACCAGAGTTTTCAAATCAACACTCATGATAGATTGTTTACCTTCGTCTTTTTCTCCGTCTTTTTCTCCGTCTTTTTCTCCGTCTTTTTCTCCTTCTCCTTCTCCTTCGTCTTTTTCTTCTCCTTCGTCTTCGCCTTCGCCTTCTCCTTCGCCTTCTCCTTTTTCTTCTTCATTAACAGGTATATTTTTTTCCAATTCTGAAATAACATATTCAAAATCACCAAACTTATCACTTGTTTCACTAGCGAATTGATCATATTTCAACATAAATGTCTTCAAAATATCCTTTGTCTCAATAAGCTCTCTTTCAAATCTAAATAACTGCTCAGTATGTTTGGCAGTCATTAATGAATGCTTGGATGATTCTTCTACAATTTTTGCTAAATGAACATTCATTTTACCAACATCTTCTACCAATTTAGTAACTTCTTCAGAACTACTTCCTGATACTGGTTCTCTCTTTTCAAGTGAATCTAATCTACTTGCAAAACTGGTAAGTATACTATTATCAAAATTATTTGAATGATTTGAATTATTTTGATGGTCATTTTCTTCATTTTCATGATCCGTTTCAATAATCCATTGTTCAACACGCCCGAGTCTTATAGTAATTAAGCCAATTGCATCAGAAATACTTAATTTAGTAAAAGGCAGTCCATTTGGATTTACTTGTTGTGGAGGAGGTGGAGATTGTTGATATGTATTTTGAGGTGCTTTGGCAACTCTCACATTTGGTTGTAGATTCGGAGGTTGTTGTCCAAATGCAGCATATGAACCAATAGAAGTAACTGGACGATTTCCTGAAACTGGAGGTACATTTTCTCCAGCACGTCTAGATCTAGCAGCAGCGAGTGATCTTGAACTCATAATAATAATTATACATAATTTGTTTTTAAGTTACTTACGCATATCCACCTTTTACTAGGTAGTAAAAGGTGGTGCCAAACCCTACTATTTTAACTATCGTTATTGCTAAAATTTAGGAAATATTGAAACAGCTTTGGCTCCACAAAGTCTTTACTCTACTCTACGGGACTCCCATTGAAACAGCTTTGGCTCCACCTTTTTACTACGTTAGGTAAAGGTGGATTTAGACAATCATCTGAAACTTTATATTAGGTTGATGTTGATAATTTTGAACCTCAAAATCTTCCACTTGATAATCATTTATATTATCTCTAATTTGTTTTATTGAAAGTGTTGGAAAAGGATAAGGTTCTCTTTGAATTTGTAGTTTTGCTCCTTCTATATGTTCTTCATATATATGGCAATTTCCCATAAAATGAACAAATTCATAAGCTTCTAATCCGCAATGTTTGGCTAATAAGTGAGTAAGAAAACAATAAGAAGCGATGTTAAATGGAATTCCTAGTGCGAAATCACATGATCTCTGATACATAGCACACGACAATTTGTTACCATCGTGTACATTAAATTGACACATGATATGGCAAGGCGGTAAAGCCATTTCATCCAACTGACAAGGGTTCCATGCGGTCATAATAAGTCGCCTACTCGTTCGCTGTGCAGGATCCTTAAGTGCGTCAATAATATTTTGTAACTGATCGCAACGATTTGGTTTTACACTCAAATCATTACAACGACAATTTTGAAAAGGTTTACACTTGCATACATCATAAGGACCATTAAAGTCGCGCCATTGTTTGCCATAAATAGGACCCAAAATACCTTCCGGATAGTCATGTAACCCTCTACTATCCAAAAATGTCCGCGATGCATTTCCATCCCAAATATGAACACCTTGTTCGTTTAAAAAATAATTATCCGTTTGACCACGAATAAACCATAGTAGCTCTTTAAGACATGTTTTCCACGCAGTTTTTTTTGTAGTTAAAATAGGAATATTTCCGTCTTTTAGAGAGAATCTCATTGTATTTCCAAAGATGCTTTTTGTTTTACCATTTCTCCCTTCTTCCCAAGTGCCATTTTCAATAATATTTTCAAGAAGATTTAGATACTGATATTCTTCAACATTTTTCACTCCTTTTTCTCCTTTCTCTCCTTTTTCCCCTTTATTAAAAATAGTATCGGAAATTTTATTAGAATTGTAGAGTTGATTCATTTATAAGAATTATATTTAGAATAACTTTAAATACTTTTATTAATACTCAAATTCTATATTTTAATTTCTAATTATACCCTATATAGGAATATGGATAGTTCAGATGAATCAAATAAAGGATTTTTTAAACATGTATTTAATTTTGACGACGACTCAAAATCTGAAATATTAAATACACTTCAATACATTTTTTTAGCGATTATTCCAGTAGTTATTTTAACAAAAACAATTGGAAGATATGTTCCTGAAGCCGATGATGCAAAAAGTTCTGTAGAAGTTGTCGCTGAAATATTAATTCAATTGATTATTACCTTTTTAGGTCTATTGTTAGTTCATAGAATCATTACATATGTCCCTACTTATAGCAATACAAAATATCCTGATTTCCATATTATTTTCATTGTTTTAGCAATGTTGATGATTACAATGAGTTTACAAACAAAATTAGGAGAGAAGGTAAGCATTGTAGTAGATCGTGTTTCTGAATTATGGAATGGAAAGAGTGAAGATCCAAAGGCAAAAAAGAATCAAAAAGGTTCTGGTAACGTGAAAGTTTCTCAACCAATTTCTGGTCAGCAACAACAACAAATGGGACCAATAACTGGTCAATCTAATTATACAGAAGGTACTGCTATTAGTGCATTGCCAAATTATGACCAACAAACATCTCAAACCCAACAATTACCAAACTATAACAATATGTATAGACAAGATACCACACCATTAGTTGGAGCAGCTACTCCAGGCGAGTCATTCGAACCTATGGCAGCAAATGATATGATTGGTGGTGCATTTGGTACATGGTAATAAATTTATTTTTTTAGTATAATATATGAACGAAAAGTTGTGTTATTCATCAATAATAATTGGTATCGTAATTATTATTGCTTCTCTCTATTTATATAGTAATCATTTACTGCCATTATTTATAATTACTTATATTGGTATTATTACGTCTATCTTGAATCATGGAATTACAAGTGAATATACAAAAATTGCAGATCGTTTTGTAATGTTTATAACGTCGATTATTTATATATATTATAGTATTCTGATTAAAAATAAGATTATTAAAGTTGCGACGATTATGATTATTATTACTACATTAATAACATT
>Ga0209443_1000599_pt1 | contig 24238 bp, 21 predicted proteins | sample LauGreBMM110DCMD_2_FD_187571 | JGI IMG/M metagenome (GOLD analysis project Ga0209443, IMG submission 187571) | Freshwater lake microbial communities from Lake Michigan, USA - Su13.BD.MM110.DCMD (SPAdes) (version 2) | ecosystem: Environmental > Aquatic > Freshwater > Lake | place: Lake Michigan... | reverse complement strand
CCACTAACAGAAAAAGAAATTCGAATTAATATAGTTGAAATAATAAACCCCGAGTTTCGAATCACTTTATGGAATTCATCCGTGTGAAAAAATGAAAATAATAATAAGATTACATCTGCAATAATCAAAATATTGAAAAACTGTTCAAAGAATACATTATTAATATTCTTGAAAGAAATTGAACTGGTTTCTTCAGTTTGAAAGATACCAATGCTCCAATTTAAGAATGAATATATTGCAGTAAGCAATAGTATGGGAACTAAGGCTGTGGCGATCCATTTTTTGGCATTAATAAATTTTGAAATACTTGAATAATAGTTTTTACTATTTTCAATAGGTCGATAAACTTTACTTTTTTGAATATGAAATAAATAAATTAAATAGAACAATAGCAACGATGCAACTAAATCAAAGGTAAACTGCAAATCATTTTTGCTATTAAACCAATCAGGCGTAAGTGATAAACTTGATAGGTCTTTGAACAGTCGCCTTATTATGATTAGCGCAATAATTTCGTATTGTTTTGATATATAGGTAGAAGTTGATTTTGGGAGATAGTAAATCAAAAGATACACCTCATAAACTAATATAAAAGAAAAAGGGGTATAAATTGCAGCAATGGGATTTTTTAATAGGTCTGAAGCCTCAGAAATGACAATAATATTGAGATTTATCAATTCAATAACTAATAAGTGAATAATAAAACTCGACAAGGCAATCCACAAAATAATCTGTTCGCTCCTTTCTTTTGTTTTTTCTGAAAGAAGTTTTTGATAAAGTTTTTCTAAGAAGTTTGATAATACCATATTAATTTCTTTGGTTAAAATATTTTATCAGCGAAGGTCAGTTATAATTTAAAAAATGACACTATTTTATCTATAAACGATACAAAATTTTAACTATCGCAACAAATGAAGTAGATTTTCAAGTGTTTGTTTTGCATTATTTGATTTCAAATATAGTTTTTAAAATTCAATTTTTAAAACATTTATTTCAGATTCTTAAACTTTTAGATTAAAAACACTTCTTTCTTTATTTTTTTGTGGTTACGGATTGCACCCGAGCGAAGCGAACGGACGAAGTAAATCTGTCCTATTCGTTGTGATATATATCCGAGCGGTCGCGCCAATCGCTCCAAATGAAAAGATTTTTTTATTTATATAACTTCCAATTTTGGTTTCTACTTTAAACGCGCTACTTTTGCAAGACAACAAACAAAGCTATTAAATGAATACAATAACTACAACCAATTTTAATTTTCCGAATCAAAAATCAGTTTATCACGGAAAAGTTCGTGAGGTGTATAACATTAATGACGACCTTTTAGTGATGGTTGCTACCGATAGATTGTCGGCTTTTGATGTTGTAATGCCAAAAGGAATTCCCTATAAAGGTCAAATATTGAATCAAATTGCGACTAAATTCATGGAATTGACGCAAGATATTGTTCCGAATTGGTTGGTTGCTTCGCCAGATCCAAATGTTGCCGTTGGGCATTTATGTGAACCTTTTAAGGTGGAAATGGTAATTCGTGGTTATGTTTCGGGACACGCTGCCAGAGAATATGCTTTGGGAAAACGAATTTTGTGTGGCGTTATGCTGCCAGAAGGTTTGAAAGAAAATGATAAATTTCCAACACCTATAATTACGCCTTCTACAAAAGCGGATAATGGCGAGCACGACGAAGATATTTCTCGAGAAGATATTCTTGCCAAAGGAATTGTTTCGGAAGTGGATTACTTGGTTTTAGAAAAATATACCAGAGCTTTGTTTCATCGAGGTACTGAAATTGCTGCCAGTCGCGGTTTGATTTTGGTGGATACTAAATATGAATTTGGAAAAACCAAAGACGGAAAAATCGTTTTGATAGACGAGATTCATACGCCAGATTCTTCGCGTTATTTTTATGCTGAAGGGTATCAAGAACGACAAAACAATGGCGAAGAGCAAAAACAACTTTCAAAAGAGTTTGTACGTCGTTGGTTGATTGAAAATGGCTTTCAAGGAAAGGAAAGACAACAAATTCCGGATATGACCGATGAGTATATTACCACAGTTTCAGAGCGTTATATTGAATTGTATGAAAATATTATGGGCGAAAAGTTTGTAAAAGCAGATATTTCGGACATCAATAATAGAATTGAAAAAAATGTTTTGGGGTATTTATCTAAATAGCTAATCCATCCCAATTTTATTAGAACATTATTCACTAGGTTATCCAAAAAAGTGACTTTTTTAGGATTGTTTTTTTGTTTAAAAATTATAGTTATTAACAATTTTGTGTATATGTATTTAATAACTTTTTTCATTTCAAATTATTAATTTGATTTAAATTAATTAAGTTTGATATGATTTTAACAATTATTTATGTAATTTTGTAAAGTTAGTGGAGTCCAGAAACCACTTTAATCAACGGGGCGGAACCGAAAAGCCTTATGAGTAAGAAAACCAAAATTAACCAATTTAATTATGACAAATTTAATCTTTATTCCAAGTTTGATTGGAAAATTAGCACCTACAGATTATGTAGGATTCACTTTCTTCGTTGGGTGTATGGCTATGATGGCTGCATCTGCTTTTTTCTTTTTATCATTAAGTCAATTTGATAAAAAGTGGCGTACTTCTGTATTAGTATCAGGTTTAATTACCTTTATTGCTGCAGTACACTATTTCTACATGAAAGAGTATTGGTCTGAATTCCAAGAATCACCAACATTCTTTAGATATGTGGATTGGATTTTAACAGTGCCATTAATGTGTGTTGAGTTTTTCTTGATACTTAAAGTTGCAGGTGCAAAAACTGATTTACTATGGAAAATGATTTTCTTATCAGTAGTGATGTTAGTAACAGGTTACTTAGGAGAAACAGTATTTACAGACCAAGCTGCACTTTGGGGAGGAATCTCAGGAGCTGCTTATTTCTTAATCGCTTATGAAATCTGGTTTGGAAGTGCTTCTAAATTAGCCGCTGCTGCAGGAGGAAACGTATTATCTGCTCACAAAATTTTATGTTGGTTTGTATTAGTTGGTTGGGCTATCTATCCATTAGGATACATGTTAGGAACTGAAGGATGGTACACTGCAATCGTTGGAAAAGGAAGTGTTGATGTAGTTTACAACATTGCAGATGCAATTAACAAAATTGGATTTGGACTTGTAATTTACAACTTGGCTCAAAAATCTCAAAAAGATTAAGTAATCCTTTACATATATAAAACCCGTCTTGTGAAAACAAGACGGGTTTTTTTTTACTTCTTTTTAAAAAGAATAAAAATTACCAAAACGTGTGGAAAGGTAATTGCTGCTAGGAATGAGAAAAACAAAGCATTAAAGATCTTAATATCTTTAAATAACAAATACAAAGTACCAATTCCTATTAACGAAATCATCCAATAAACAAACGCCGATTTAATGTATTTCCAAAAATTCTTCTTATTAAATTCTCCGTTCAAATATTTAATTTGATTAATAATAGAAGGGATACTGTGCCAAATAATGAAGTAAATGGCAAATCCCCATATCAAACTGGAAACTCTAAATATAACTGCGAAAACTAGTAAATAGAAAGTTTCTAATAAAACTCTGTTTTTGAATTCCATCAATTTATTGGAGAAATAAATTCCAAGAGCCATTAAAACTAATATATTTATCACCAATCCAATGGTAAAATAACTTTCTGGAACAATCACTGAAGTGATGTTTTGTATCACTTCTTGTACTTCTTCAATGTGAAAAATAAAAAGTAACATTAGAATCAATAATCCGTAAGTGAATTCAAAAAGTTTGAATGCTGAACTTTTTTCTAAATTTTCCCATTGTTGTTCCCCAAAATGATAACCACTAACTATAATAAATAGCAATAAGGCAAACCATGGAATTACCCAAAATAAAAGCGAACCTATAGCAACAACAACTATATAATAAAGAAGTGTTTTTTGTAATGACATCTGCTCCTTATTAATATCAATTTTTTTAATTAGAAGTAAATCGTTTGCACCATGAAGTATTCCAAAGGTCAAAATCAAAATAAAGCCAACAATTATTTGAGCATTATTGGAAAGTAAAGAATCTAGCCACAAACAAAAAAAGCTTGCTACTATTCCGAAATTTGAATATTTCATAGTCAATTATAAATTATTGTCTAAAATATAAAAAAAAACTGAACAATATATTTTTTTTAATGTTTAACTTTTATTATATTTGTCTAAACAAAAATTATTTTTAATCAATTATTACCACTTTATTTATGACAAATTTTATGTTTATTCCAAGTTTAATTGGAAAGTTAGCACCTACTGATTATGTAGGATTTACTTTCTTTGTTGGATGTATGGCCATGATGGCAGCATCAGCATTTTTCTTTTTATCATTAAGTCAATTTGATAAAAAGTGGCGTACTTCTGTATTAGTATCAGGTTTAATTACCTTTATTGCTGCAGTGCACTATTTCTACATGAAAGAGTATTGGTCTGAATTCCAAGAATCACCAACATTCTTTAGATATGTGGATTGGATTTTAACAGTGCCATTAATGTGTGTTGAGTTTTTCTTGATACTTAAAGTTGCAGGTGCAAAAACTGATTTACTATGGAAAATGATTTTCTTATCAGTAGTGATGTTAGTAACAGGTTACTTAGGAGAAACAGTATTTACAGACCAAGCTGCACTATGGGGAGGAATCTCAGGAGCTGCTTATTTCTTAATCGCTTATGAAATCTGGTTTGGAAGTGCTTCTAAATTAGCCGCTTCTGCAGGAGGTAACGTATTATCTGCTCACAAAATTTTATGTTGGTTTGTATTAGTTGGTTGGGCTATCTATCCATTAGGATACATGTTAGGAACTGAAGGATGGTACACTTCAATCGTTGGAAAAGGTAGTGTTGATGTAGTTTACAACATTGCAGATGCTATCAACAAAATTGGATTTGGACTTGTGATTTACAACTTGGCTCTAAAATCTCAAAAGGATTAATTAGCATTCCAAAAATAATAAAACCGTCTTGATTTATAACAAGACGGTTTTTTTATGACTAAAATCTAAATTTATTCCAAAACCTTAATTTCAAACATTTTGTCCCAATTTTTTCCAGTTACAAAAATGGTTTTAGTTTTTGAATTATAGGCAATTCCATTCAATACTTCGGCATCTTTATTTTTTACTAACTTGCGTAAACTTGACATATTGAGAATTCCTTCAACCTTGCCGTTTTCAGGATTTACAATCGCAATAGCATCTTTTTGCCAAATATTACTGTAAATTTTTCCATTGATATATTCCAATTCATTCACACTTTTAATTTTGCTGCTTCCGGAATAAACATTTACATAATCAATCATTTTTTGAGTGTTTGGCTCCATTTTCCAGATTTTCTCCGTTCCATCTGATTGATAAATATATTTCCCATCATTGGTCATTCCCCAACCTTCAATGGGCTTATCAAAGGCAAACGTTTTTTCAACTTTCCAAGTATCGACATTGTATATAAAACCTATTTTTTCTTCATATGTCAATTGATACAATTTATTATTTATAAAAGTAATTCCTTCTCCAAAATAACCAGCGTCCAACTTCAAAGACTTATAAATTTTACCCGTTTTGTAATCTGTTTTCAATAATTTCGAAAAGCCACGAAGTCCAGTTCCTTCATATAGGGTATCTCTAAAAAACTCTAAACCTTCGGTAAATGATGTAGCATCGTGAGGATACGTATTTACAATAGTAAATTTTAATAATTTCGGTGACACATTTGAAACCAACTCAACTCTAGACGTTATTTCTTGATTTTCACCCTCAAAATAAACCAATGCTTTCAAATTTTGATACCCTAATTTTTGATCTTTCAAGTTAAAAGATATTTTTTCTAAACTCTTTTTTGAACCAATATTTTTCTCATTTACATAATAAATAATACTGTCAATTTTCTTGTTTTCTACATTCAATAATTGCAAAGACAAGGCATCATCATTGCTGTATTCAGTTTTAAATTTGGAATCATCAAAACTAAAATATTTTTCAGTAGCCGATTTTGACCCGTTGCAACTAACAATAATTGCACCTAATAAAATGATTGAGTGTAGGTTATATTTTTTCATAATGATTTTTAAATGTCCTGTAAGATACAACACAAAGTTTATAATTTTCAGTTGCAAAAATACAAATTAATTGTATATTTGCAAAGGCAAGTCCTACACGATCTGCTCCTGCGAAATCCCCCAGGATGGGAACATAGCAAGGGTAAGTGGTTGAGCGATGCGATGTAGGTCGCTTGCCTTTTTTATTAAAGTAATCTTCCAATTTGGAAGATTTTTTTTTGGAGTACATCGAACTTGCTTTCAACACGTTTGTACCCGCTTTCCGTTTCAATCCACGCCAAAAAGCGTGGGATTTACACTACAATCGGGACTAATGAACAACATTTGATTTTCAAAAACATATTTAGAATTCCCATAAATAACTATATTTACATTCTTAAAATACATTTCATGCAATTAATTATAAAGATATAGTTTATGACCAAAGTAGTTCTAATAACTGGCGCTTCATCAGGAATTGGTAAATCCATTGGAGAATTTTTGCACAACAAAGGATTCATAGTTTACGGAACCAGTAGAAATCCAGAGCGAATTGCAAACTCCGTTTTTCCATTACTTCCGTTAGATGTTCGAAACACAGAATCCATAATAAATACAGTTCAAAAAATAATAGAACTTTCAGGAAGATTAGATATTGTAATTAATAACGCTGGAGTTGGAATAACAGGACCAATTGAAGAAATTCCTTCTCAAGAAATAAAAAACAATTTTGAAACTAATTTTTTTGGACCAATAGAAGTCATGAAAGCTGTTTTACCGCAAATGCGTTCACAGAAATCAGGTTTAATAATCAATATTACTTCCATTGCGGGTTATATGGGTTTGCCATACCGAGGAATTTATTCTGCCTCAAAAGGCGCATTAGAGCTCATTACAGAATCGCTAAACATGGAAGTCAAGCCTTTTGGAATTAACATCGCAAATGTAGCGCCAGGAGATTTTGCAACAAACATAGCATCAGGAAGATTTCATGCGCCAGTAATAAAGAATTCAGCATACGAAGTTTCTTATGGTGCTACTCTAAAAATGATGGACGAACAAGTGGATAGCGGGAATAATCCAGTTGAAATGGCACAAGCAATTTTTGACATCATTCAAACATCAAATCCTAAAATTCATTATAAAGTGGGAAGTTTTATTCAAAAATTCTCTATTGTTTTAAAAAGAATTTTGCCAGATAAAGTCTACGAAAAAATCCTTATGAACCATTATAAATTGTAATTTAGCATCAAATTTAAAAACTATAATTATTTAAAACGATACCTATGAAATTTTTTATTGATACAGCAAATTTAAACGAGATAAAAGCTGCTCAAGCACTTGGAGTTCTTGATGGCGTTACTACAAATCCTTCCTTGATGGCAAAAGAGGGCATCACTGGGAAAAACAATATTTTAAAGCATTATATCGACATTTGTAAAAGTGTTCACGGCGATGTAAGTGCCGAAGTAAACGCAGTTGATTATGATGGAATGATTCGTGAAGGAGAAGAATTGGTTGACTTACATTCACAAATTGTAGTAAAATTACCTATGACAAAAGAGGGAATTATGGCGTGTAAGTATTTCTCTGATAAAGGAATTCGTACTAATGTGACGTTGGTATTTTCTGCTGGACAAGCTTTATTAGCTGCAAAAGCTGGTGCTACGTATGTATCTCCATTCATCGGAAGATTAGATGATGTTTCTACCGATGGTTTGGCTTTGATAGAAGAAATTCGTTTGATTTATGATAATTATGGATATGAAACTCAAATTCTTGCAGCATCGGTGCGCCACACCATGCACATTGTGAATTGTGCTAAAATTGGTGCTGATGTTATGACTGGGCCGCTTTCTGCAATTTTAGGATTACTCAAACACCCTTTAACGGATATTGGTTTGGCTCAGTTTATTGCTGATTTCGAAAAAGGAAACAAATAGCTTTCAAAAAGATTTATTATAAAAAAAAGCGATTTTCATTGAAAATCGCTTTTTTTTTTGAGCTAATTTAATAACTCTTCTATAATTCATTTTCAAAATTAACTTCGAATAGGTTTGTAAAAGCATTTTTTATTTTTCCATTGGTTTGCAAAACCAATGCTCTGTGAATTTTAGTAATGGCCCATTTATTTTTAATATCTTCAAAATTGGCGCAACGGAATTCTTGAATTCCTTCAAATTTGTAATTTGATAATAATTTCTTCCAACTGTATTGCTCATCATCAAGATTGATTGCTATAAATTGATAATCGGGATGATTTGATTTGAATGTCATAGCTTTTTTATGTGCTGCAGCCAAATGACTAAGTGCTTCTTTTGTCCAAAAAAATAATACTGTTTTTTGGGTTACAATTGCATCAGATGAAATCGTGATGCCATTCGTATCAATTAAATCAACTTTTGGTAATGGATTGCCAACTTTTAATAATTGAATGGCATTTCCAATTTTTAAGATTTCGTTTTTCTTACTGTTGTCGGTTGAAAATTTACGGTATATTTCAAGAAACTTTTGATTGTTAACCATGTTTTGGTCTTCTAACAAATAAGAAAACGCAATGTTATTGAGAATACTGTTTTTTACTTTTTCATTCTTAATCAAAGTATCTGCAATATTCAACTTATTTATGTTTGTTGTTAAAGCCAAATCTACATCGGAAAAATGATTGTGGTATTTTACCGCACCGACGTTATTCAATAAATGCGATAAATAATTTACAAAAGGGGAATAGGAAGATAATTGAACACTATTAAAATCAATTTCTTTTCTATAGTTATAAAAGTGATTTGGTAATTTGTCAAAAACATCTTCTGCCGTTCTCAATTTATGGATAACCGGATACAATTCTTTTTTGGAAAAGTAATTAAAATCTAATGACGCTTTCGCAAACGCATCAAATTCTTTGCTCCATTTTAAATCATTTTTATGAATATTGTATGATTTTTTATTTGCTTTATAGGTAGAATCTATATTGAATATAAATTTTGAAACATTATAATCATAAATATCAAACATTTTCTCTTTATCAGATTCGTTTTTTAAATACGATTCCATCAAGTAATTATTTTTGGTATCGCCTCTCCCGCAAAAAATGATAGATTCATCAAAATCTTTCGAATTTATATGAACCATAATGCTATCATTTTTATCAAAATAGACATATTGATATTCTGGATCGTGTTTGAAAGAGTACATTCCTGGAACTAATGAATCATATTCTACAAAGAAAGTGTTGTCTTTTTGAAGCGGTATAGTGTCAATTACAACACCATCTTTAGAAAAATAGATGATACGATTTGTTGGATTTGTCACTTCTCCACCAAAATACGCTCGATAATCACTGGATTTAAATTCTTTTTTGCAGGAACTTAAACACATTAGTATTATAGAGGGAAATAATAGTAATAAGTACGATTTGGGTAATTTCATATTCATAACGCTACTTACAAAAATATCGAGTACATTCTAATTTCAATGTTAATAGATAGTTAAATTAAAGCACACCTCTTTTTCAAGCTATGAATTGACCGAAATTCAGGTATTTTTTCTACTTTTGCAAAAAATATTATTTAAATACAAAATCAATGTTATCAGTTAATAATTTATCAGTTCAGTTTGGCAAAAGAATTTTGTTTGACGAAGTAAATACAGTCTTTACCCACGGAAATATTTACGGAGTTATTGGTGCAAACGGGGCTGGAAAATCCACTTTTTTAAAGATTATTACAGGCGAAATGGATCCTACAGCAGGACACATTCACTTGGAACCAGGAAAACGGATGTCGGTTTTAAATCAAAACCACAATATGTTTGACGAAAGCACAGTTTTAGAAACGGTGATGATGGGAAACAAAGTTTTGTATGCCGTTAAAAAAGAAATGGATGCTTTGTATGCCGATTATGATGATAAAAACGCAGATAGAATAGGGGAGTTGCAAGTGCAATTTGAAGAAATGAATGGTTGGAATGCTGATTCTGATGCCGCTTCAATGTTGTCAAATCTTGGAATTACCGAAGACAGTCATTATACTTTAATGGGCGATTTAGAAGGAAAAATGAAAGTTCGTGTCTTATTGGCGCAAGCACTTTTTGGAAACCCAGATTTGCTTATTATGGATGAGCCTACTAACGATTTGGATTTTGAAACCATCGCTTGGTTAGAAAATTTCTTGGCAAATTATGAAAATACGGTAATTGTAGTTTCTCACGACAGGCACTTTTTAGATGCCGTTTGTACTCATATTTCTGATATAGATTTTAGCAAAATAAACCACTATTCAGGAAATTATACTTTCTGGTACGAATCAAGTCAGTTGGCTGCAAAACAACGCGCACAACAAAACAAAAAAGCAGAAGAAAAGAAACAAGAATTAGAAGAATTTATCCGTCGTTTTAGTGCGAATGTTGCCAAATCAAAACAAGCGACTTCTCGTAAGAAAATGATTTCTAAATTGAATATTTCTGAAATTAAACCTTCTAGCCGTCGTTATCCTGCGATTATTTTTGATCAGGAAAGAGAAGCGGGTGACCAAATTCTAAATGTTCAAAATTTGAGTGCTTCTGTAGATGGCGATGTTTTATTTACTGGAGTAGATTTGAATATGGCGAAAGGCGATAAAATTATTTTATTTTCCAAAGATTCTCGGGCTACAACCGCATTTTATGATATTTTGAATGGATTGCAAAAACCAGATTCTGGAAATTTTGATTGGGGTGTAACTACAAATCAAGCCTATTTGCCCGTTGACAACCACTCTTTCTTCGAAAATGATTATTCATTAGTAGATTGGTTGCGCCAATGGGTAAAAACAGAAGAAGAGCGTGATGAGGTTAATATTCGAGGTTTCCTCGGGAAAATGATTTTCTCTGGCGAAGAAGCTCTGAAAACCAGTAGAGTTTTATCTGGAGGAGAAAAAGTGCGTTGTATGTTGTCACGAATGATGATGCAACGTGCCAATGTTTTGATGATTGACGAACCTACCAATCACTTAGATTTAGAGTCGATTACAGCGTTTAATAATTCTCTAAAAAACTTTAAAGGTTCTGTAATTTTTACTACTCATGATCACGAATTCTCACAAACTGTTGGTAATCGTGTGATTGAATTGACACCAAAAGGAGCAATTGACAGATACATGACTTTTGACGAATATTTAGACAATGAAGGTGTTCAAGAATTAAGAACTAAAATGTATTCTTAATTTTTTTTTATACAGATTAAACGAAAACTCTTGAGAAATCAGGAGTTTCTTGTTTTTATAACCCTACTCAAATTATTTTTTATATCTTTAAAAATCAATAACTAAGTTTCCAAAAAAATTATATCTTTGCACAACCAAACAAAACACTTCAATATGAGTCAAAAAGTATTGCTCACTTCAAAGGAAGTCAATATCATTCTTCATCGTTTGGCTTGTCAATTGATTGAAAAACATTTAGATTTTTCAAACACACTACTTATTGGAATTCAACCTCGTGGAACTTTCTTAGCTGAACGATTGAAATCTTTATTAGAAAACGAATATAAAATTTCAAATATTGCATTGGGTTATCTCGATATTACTTTTTTTAGAGATGATTTTCGTAGAAATGATAAATTATTAGAAGCAAATAAAACTCAGATTGATTTTTTGGTTGAAAATAAAAAGGTCATTTTCATAGATGACGTTCTGTACACCGGAAGAAGTATTCGTGCGGCTTTAACAGCAATTCAATCTTTCGGAAGACCATCTTCAATCGAGCTTTTAACATTAATAGACAGAAGGTTTAGCCGTGATTTACCCATTCAACCCGATTTTAGAGGTCGTCAAGTGGATGCTATAAATAATGAAAAAGTAAAAGTATGCTGGAAGGAACAAGATGGCGAAGACGCTGTTTATTTGGTTCCAACTATAAATAAACAACCAACACTATAAAAAATGAGCGAACTAAGTGTAAATCATTTATTAGGAATAAAAAATATCACCAAAAATGATATTGACCTTATTTTTGAAACTGCCGATCATTTTAAAGAAGTCATTAATCGTCCCATTAAAAAAGTACCGTCATTAAGAGATATTACGATTGCCAATATTTTTTTTGAAAATAGTACACGTACAAAACTTTCTTTTGAATTGGCACAAAAAAGACTTTCCGCAGATGTAATTAGTTTTTCAGCAGCGCAATCATCGGTGAAAAAAGGGGAAACATTAATTGATACCGTAAACAATATACTTTCGATGAAAGTGGATATGGTGGTAATGCGACACGCCAATCCTGGAGCGGCTCACTTTTTATCACAAAATGTAAAGGCAAGTATTATCAATGCTGGTGATGGCGCCCACGAACATCCAACACAAGCTTTATTAGATAGTTATTCAATTCGGGAGAAATTAGGCGAAGTAGAGGGTAAAAAAGTAGTTATTATCGGTGATATTTTACATTCCCGAGTGGCACTTTCTAATATTTATGCTTTGCAAATGCAAGGTGCTGAAGTGAAAGTTTGTGGACCTAAAACACTAATTCCAAGGCACATTGAATCACTTGGAGTTTCAGTTGAATCTAATTTGCGTAAAGCGTTGGAATGGTGCGATGTGGCTAATATGCTTCGTGTTCAAAACGAACGAATGGATGTTAACTTTTTTCCTTCAACAAGGGAATATGCACAACAATATGGTGTTGATAAAACACTTTTAGATTCGCTAAATAAAGAAATTGTTATCATGCACCCTGGACCAATTAATCGTGGAGTAGAAATAACTTCGGATGTAGCCGATTCTGAGCAATCTTTAATTTTGAATCAAGTAGAAAATGGCGTTGCTATTCGAATGGCAGTTATCTATTTATTGGCTTCAAAAATTCAATAATATTTAATTTATATTCCATGAAAGTAGATTTAAAAGGCCACACAACAGTTATCAAAGATACGCAAGGCGATTGTGTTGCATTTTTAGAAAAAGTAACCAATCAACACGAAAGTTACAAACATCAAAATTTGATTTTGGATGTTACTCATGATAAATCAACCACAATTGTTGCTATAAAGGCTTTTTCTGAGTTGTCTAAATTACATAAAAAAGAAAAAAAATCATTCGTGATTGTAGCTGAAAACATTGATTTTAATGCCGTTCCAAAAGCTCTAGTTGTAGTCCCTTCAGTTTTGGAAGCTCACGATATTATCGAAATGGAAGAAATTGAAAGAGATTTGGGGTTTTAAGCCCCCTAGCCCCCAAAAGGGGAATAGAATAGTGACTTAACAATTTTTCGAATAGGTGCCTTTTCAACGAATTACCAAATTAACGAATAACCTCAAAATTGAATCTAACCATACTTGGTTGCTACGCCGCAACGCCACGAACGTTTACAAATCCAACTTCACAAGTTTTAGAAATCAGAAATCGTCTGTTTCTTATTGATTGTGGTGAAGGAACGCAAGTGCAATTGCGTAAAAATAAGATTCGGTTTTCCAAAATCAATCATATTTTTATATCCCATTTGCACGGGGATCATTTTTATGGTTTGGTAGGGTTGGTTTCTACATTTATGTTGCTCAATCGGACTAATAATTTGCATATTTACGGTCCAAAAGGAATTGAAGAAGTCATTAAATTACAACTGAAATTGTCAAATTCGTGGACAAATTATGGTTTGTTTTTCCACGAATTACAGTCGAAGGAAAGCGAAGTTATTTTTGAAGACGAAAAAGTAATTGTCAAAACAATTCCATTAAAACATAGGGTTTACACCAATGGATTTTTATTTCAAGAGAAAGTTGGCGATAGAAAATTGAATTTAGATGCCGTTCAAAATTATGAAATTGATAAATGCTATTATCAAAAGATTAAAAATGGAAAAGACATCACCTTGGACGACGATCGTGTAATTGAGAACGAAAAACTGACTTTTGACCCAATTCCTGCAAAGAGTTATGCTTTTTGTTCCGATACGGTTTACAACGAAGCGATTATCCCTATTATTGAAAATGTAGATGTGTTGTATCACGAAGCCACTTTCTTAGATTCAGAGGAAATTTTAGCTCAAAAAACAATGCATTGTACGGCAAAACAAGCCGCAAGAATTGCTTTGAAAGCCAACGTAAAGCAATTGGTTTTAGGACATTATTCGACACGATACGAGAGTATTGAATTGTTTAAAGAAGAAGCAACAACGATTTTTACTGATGTTCTTTTGGCAGATGATGGTAAAAGTTTTGAGTTTTAAAATAAATTAATTATTTTAGATTCGTTATTTTAGTATCAATTTTCTAAAATCTAAAATCTAAAATCTAAAATCTATTCAATGGAAGATTTAAGTAACTATAGAAAATCGTATGATAAAAGTGAACTTTTGGAAACTACAATTCCAAAAGATCCAATTAATTTATTCAACAAATGGTTTCACGAAGTAGAAGATTTTGGGGGTCTTGATGAGGTGAATGCTATGACAATTTCAACGATAGGATCGGATGGTTTCCCAAAATCAAGAGTGGTTCTTTTGAAAAAATATACTTTTGAAGGTTTTATTTTTTATACGAATTACGATTCCGAAAAAGGTAAAGCGATTTCAAACAATCCTAATATTTGCCTATCTTTTTTTTGGCACACGATGGAGCGTCAGGTAATTATTAAAGGAATTGCTGAAAAAACAACAACTAATATTTCTGATGGCTATTTTGAATCGAGACCGGACGGAAGTAAATTAGGCGCTATAGTTTCTAACCAAAGTGAAATTATTCCTTCAAGAACGGTATTGGAAGACAAATTAAAACAATTAGAAAATGATTTTAAGGGAAAAGAAATTCCGCGACCTGATTTTTGGGGAGGATTTCTGGTAAAACCTGTTGAAGTTGAATTCTGGCAAGGACGTCCTAATCGGTTGCACGATAGAATTAGATACCAGTTGCAAGATGATTTTTCTTGGAAAATTGATAGGTTGTCGCCTTGATAATAATTCTGTAATTAATAGCAAACGCTATATTCTGATTTTCTTTGATCTAAAAATAAAAGTTTGCAGGAACAATGAAACCAAAATCGTTAGTACAGCTCCAATAAAATTCAACCATAGGAAACTTACAATGTCCAAGTAAAAGATATAAAATATGGTTATTTGCGACCCTATTGCGCCCCAGAAAATCGCTTTTGCTCGGATGTATTTGATGTAAAAACCAACTAAGAAAATTCCTAAAACGGTACCGTAAAAAACAGAACCGACAATATTTACCAATTGAATTAAATTTTCAAAAAGGGTTCCAACGCACGCAAAAAGTATGGCAATTATTCCCCAAAAAACAGTAAAAAGTTTGGTTGCATTCACATAATGTTTTTCGGATTTTGGGGATTTTAAATTCCGTTTGTAAATATCAATTGCCGTGGTAGATGCCAATGCAGTCAGCCCTGAAGCCGTTGATGACATTGCAGCCGACAAAATTACCGCCAATAATAATCCGATTAATCCTTTGGGTAAATAGTTGAGAATGAAGTTTATAAACACATAATCTTTGTCGTTTGTTTCGGCTTTATCATCGGCTTTAGAAATCAATTCTTTGGCTTGGTCTCGCAAATCATTTTCCTTGTTGGAAAGCGCAATTAATTTTCTCCTTAATATCGGATTGTCATAATTTTGATTCAAGTGATCGATATACAAAAGATTAAATTCCGTTTTCTCCTCTGATAAATTTACAAGTTGCTTTTCGAGTTGGTGGTATTCGGTTTTGTAAATTGATTTTTCAATGGCAATTTTGTTATTTGGATTGAAATTTAACGGAACAGGATTGAATTGGAAAAACACAAAAACCATCACTCCAATCAATAAAATAAAGAATTGCATGGGTACTTTCAAAAAGCCATTCATAATTAATCCCATTTGGCTTTCCCGAACAGATTTCCCAGATAAATAGCGTCCTACCTGTGATTGATCTGTTCCAAAATAGGAAAGTGCCAAGAAAAATCCACCCGTAATTCCACTCCAAAAAGTATAGCGAGTTTCTGGATCAAATGAAAAATCTACAATGTTCATTTTGTCATTTGCACCAGCAATATGAAGTGCATTTCCAAAAGTCATATCGTTTGGTAACAGATGTAAAATCAAGAAAAACGTGACAAACATTCCAAACATAATCACAAACATTTGGTATTTTTGAGTGACATTTACAGCTTTTGTACCACCAGAAAAAGTGTAAATTATAACGAGCGTTCCAATAATGATGTTCAAATGCGTTAAATTCCAACCCAATATCGACGAAAGTATAATTGAAGGTGCATAAATGGTAATTCCTGTTCCCAAACCTCTTTGAACCAAAAATAAAATAGCAGCCAGGGAACGCGTTTTCAAATCGAATCGTTGTTCTAAATATTCATACGCCGTGAAAACTTTTAGTTTGTGATAAATCGGAATAAAAGTGATGCAAATGACCACCATCGCAATGGGCAATCCAAAATAAAATTGCACAAATCCCATTCCGTCGTGGTACGCTTGCCCAGGCGTAGAAAGGAAAGTTATCGCGCTTGCTTGCGTCGCCATAACGGAAAGTCCAATGGTCCACCAAGGGGTTTCGTTGTTTCCTAAAATGTAATCTTCAACATTTTTTGTGCTTCCTTTGGTTTTCCAAACGCCATAAATTACAATAAAAAGGAGGGTAATTACCAGAACAATCCAATCAATTTTTTGCATAGCTTATGAAAATATTTGCATAATTATAAAATAAAAAACAATATAAATTGCATTGGCAACTATAACCCAAGTATAATTTTTCTTCCACATTTTATTTTCGTTCATATCGATATTATTTAATAGAAATTATATTTGCTATCAATCTAAAAGCACCTGAAACCCCTTCTGGTAATTCTCTAAAGAAACTCAAACCAGTATAAATATAATGTCCTTTTCCATATTTTGCGATTAATAACGCCCCATTTTTTGGCTTTTCACCTTTGTCGTTTGAAGATAAAATAGGGGTGAAGGCAGCGTCCCATTCACTTGGATAATACAAACCTTGTTCTTGTTTCCAACCCTCAAAATCTTTGGAAGTAATTTTATTTGGGTAGTTTAAAACAGGATGTTGGGGTTCTAAAAACCGTGTTTCAGCATTTTCTTCAGTAACTCGATCTTTGGAAATTTTCAGTGAAAAAGGCGCAATATTTTTAGTAACCAATTCATCTGTTGTGTTGTATTGCACCAACATTGTTTTCCCTTCTTTTACAAAATCGAATAATATATCTTGTTTGAATGCCAATGCTTTATCAGTATTGTATGCCCTAATTCCAGTGATAACTACATCAAAATTCAGTAGTTTTTCCTTTGATATTTCTTCGGGTTTTAATACGGAAACTTCATATCCCATTTGTGTTAAACTCATCGGGACTTCATCGCCCGCACCCATAATATAGGCTATTTTTTCGCTTTCCGTTTTGATATCTAATTTGATGAATTTTCCTTCAGAAGTTTTCAAAATTTGTTGCTTTGAAATGTGATCGTAATTGATGTTGATTTGCTCTTTGTCGAACGTTTTGTTGTTTACAACTGCAATGCATTTAACGGTAATTTCATCAGCATTTTTAGGTGGAAAAACTTCAAAATATACAATTTGTTCTTCTCCTTTTTTGCTCAAGGCAAATAGAATTTCGGTTGGAATGACTTTCCAATTTTTTGAAATGTCTAATTTTATAACTCCGTTTTCGTTGTCTTTCCCAGCTTTAATTTTTACTCCAATAGTTTTTGATTTATCGGTATTGAAAATGGCAACTTTATCAATAATTGAAGTCGTAATTTCGGGAACAATATCTAATGGATAATAGACTTCTCCTTTGGTAGGATCGTTATATTTATAAATGACATTGCGTTCAAAAGGAATAGAAATTCCATTTATTACAATTGTAAAAACCACTTTTACTTCTCTTATTACATCGGGAATTCCAATGCTCATTTGATTATCAACGCGGTACATTCCAACGGTGCCTTTTTCATTTAACCAATACGGATTGGTATATTCCAATGTGTCAGGCAATTGAATTTCTAAAGTAAGATTTTGAGAAATATTAAATTTTAAAGCGATATTTTCAAGCGTATTTTTTTGTTCAGGTAACGAAGTAATGCTTTCCAATTGCATTATTATCGGACTTCTATTTATGGTTTCAATTTTAACTTTTAGGATACTATTTGGATTTGCCGTTTGACTTTCTGAAATGGCTTCAAGATACAATCCAGAACAGGCTGCAATTATTTTTTTAAGTTCCTCCAATTTTATTGTTTTCCAATGTTCGTCTTCCAATAATAGAACCATTGAATAGGCTTTTACCAAATCGGGAATACTTGCTGATGGATTTTTAAAATCAAAATTTTGTTGTACAGAATCTAATAATTGTTTTATAGTTGCACCACCTTTGACACGATTCCAGGTGGTGTCAATTCCATCAAAAACATTTTTTTTGTCTTTTAATGGTACTCCTTTAAGAAATTCTAAATATTCCGTTTCTTCGCCACGACTTCCAGTACTTCCAAAACCTTGCGATTGATGGCAACTTCTGCTTAGCGCGGCAATTTCCTGATTTGATTTTCCTAATAAAGGATAAAACACACCAATTTGTAAGGCACTTAAATTTGTTTTGTCGGCTGCTTCAAATTTTTCTTTGCTTCCATAAAACCACCACGAAGTATTGAAAAACTGTCTTTTTGGTTGCCAAGGCTGAACAAATTTCAATTGGTCGGTAAATATTTTTGCATCATTTGCCAAATCAAAACTTTCAACGCTCAATAGGGCAGAAGCAGTGTGATGTCCGTGGGTGGTTCCTGAGGAACGATGGTCAAATCGGTTGATAATTACATCGGGTTGAAACTTTCGAATAATCAAAATTACATCACTTAGCACCTCGTTTTTATCCCAGATTTGTAAGGTTTCATTAGGGGTTTTAGAATATCCAAAGTCATTGGCACGAGTAAAAAACTGTTCTCCACCATCAATTTTTCTGGCTTCCAGAAGTTCTTGCGTTCGTATAACTCCTAATTGTTCTCGCAATTCAGAACCAATTAAATTCTGACCGCCATCTCCACGAGTTAACGATAAATAACCCGTTCGAGCCATTTTTTCATTAGACAAATAGGAAATTAATCGCGTATTTTCATCATCAGGATGTGCAGCGATATATAGTACAGAACCTAAAAAGTTCAGTTTTTGAATTTGGTTGTAAATAGCAACAGCGTTCGGTTTAATGGGTTGTTGCGCAGATACTAATTGAACTGTAAAAATGAAAATAAAGGCAATTCTGTAAAACATTTTTCGCATAGTATATATATTTGTTGAAAGAACATCAAAAGTAACAATTTTAATGCTTTTTGTATAATGAAAGTTCATAAAGTAACATCAACAATAAAAATATTAGATTCTAAAAACTATTCTTTACTTTTGTAGCTCACAACTCGACAACCATGTACAAACTATTAATACGTCCAATACTTTTTTGGTTTGACCCTGAAAAAGTTCACTATTTCACCTTTTCGTTAATACGATTTCTATCTAAAATCCCTGGTATTTCATTTCTATTTAAAACAATTTACGCAGTCGATGACAAAAGATTAGAAACAGAAGTCTTCGGATTAAAATTTAAGAATCCAGTAGGTTTAGCAGCTGGTTTTGATAAAGATGCTGTATTGTATAAAGAACTTACCAATTTCGGTTTTGGATTTATAGAAATCGGAACCTTAACGCCAAAACCACAAAATGGAAATCCTAAAAAACGATTGTTTCGCCTCAAACAAGATGGTGCAATAATCAATCGAATGGGTTTTAATAACAAAGGATTGGAAAGTGCAATTGAACGTTTAAAATTAAATGATGGCGTTTTAATTGGTGGAAATATTGGGAAAAATAAGCTTACGCCAAATGAAAATGCCGTTGACGATTATATCATTTGCTTTGAAACACTTTACGATTATGTCGATTATTTTGTGGTCAATGTGAGTTCTCCAAACACTCCAAATTTAAGAGAATTGCAAGAAAAAGAACCCCTTACAAAATTATTACAAACACTACAAACTAAAAACGAACACCGATTAGGAAACAATAACAAAGTAAAACCTATTCTTTTGAAAATCGCACCAGATTTAACAAACGAACAGTTATTAGATATTATAGATATTATAGATACCACAAAAATTGCGGGTGTAATTGCAACCAATACAACTATTTATAGAGAAGGTTTGCAATCTGAAAACAAAAATGAAATGGGCGGATTATCAGGAAAACCATTAACCAATCGTTCCACCGAAGTCATCCGATTTCTATCTGACAAAAGCAACAAATCCTTTCCTATTATAGGAGTTGGGGGAATTCATTCGGCTCAAGACGCCATCGAAAAGCTAGAAGCGGGCGCAAGTTTAATCCAACTTTACACGGGTTTTATATACGAAGGTCCAGCTTTGGTTAAAGAAATTAATAAAAAGATTTTGAAGACGTTTCATAGTTAATTACACTTTAATTTAGCGCTCTTTGCCTCATTTTTCTTATATTTGAACCGATGAAACCTATAAAAATTATAGAATGTCCGCGAGATGCTATGCAAGGAATAAAACCATTTATTCCTACTGCACGAAAAGTCGCTTACATTCAATCTTTGTTGCGAGTAGGTTTTGATAGTATCGATTTTGGAAGTTTTGTTTCCCCAAAAGCAATTCCCCAAATGCAAGACACAGCCGAAGTTTTAGCCCAACTCGATTTATCACATACACAAAGTAAATTATTAGCTATAATTGCTAATACACAAGGCGCAATAGCTGCTGCACAACACAAAGAAATTCAATATTTAGGATTTCCATTCTCCATTTCAGAGAATTTCCAAATGCGAAATACCCATAAAACTATTGCCGAATCATTGGTTACGCTAAAAGAAATTTTAGAAATCGCTGATAAAAACAATAAAGAGGTTGTCGCCTATTTATCCATGGGATTTGGAAACCCTTATGGAGATCCCTGGAACGTTGAAATAGTGGGCAATTGGACAGACAAATTATCCAATATGGGTGTCAAAATAGTGTCGCTTTCGGATACCATTGGAAGTTCTACGCCGGAAGTAATTCATTATTTATTCTCAAATCTAATCCCAAAATATCCAGAAATCGAATTTGGAGCCCATCTTCATTCGACTCCCGATAGGTGGTTTGAAAAAATAGAGGCATCATTTTCTGCAGGTTGCCGAAGATTTGACGGTGCCATTCAAGGTTTTGGCGGATGTCCAATGGCAACAGATACACTTACAGGAAACATGCCTACAGAAAAATTATTATCCTATTTTACTACTAAAAAAGAAAATACAAAAACAAGTCCTATGAGTTTTGAAAGCGCGTACAATGAGGCCACAAAACTATTTGGAGAGTTTCATTAATCACATTTGAAACATTTTAACCAAAATCTAAGGCATTTTACCATTTGCCAAATCTAAAATAATTTACTATCTTTGTACGCAATTCAACTACAAATTGCAATGATCGCACACAACACAAAAATTATTGGAGAAGGATTAACCTACGATGACGTATTATTAATACCAAACTATTCCGATGTTCTTCCAAGGGAAGTCAGCATTCAATCTAAATTTTCTCGTAACATTACTTTAAACGTTCCAATAGTTTCCGCAGCAATGGATACTGTTACTGAAAGTTCAATGGCAATTGCTATGGCGCAAGAAGGTGGAATTGGAGTGTTGCATAAAAACATGACCATTGCACAACAAGCGGCAAAAGTTAGAAAAGTAAAACGTGCAGAGTCAGGAATGATAATCGATCCCGTAACTTTACCGTTAACATCAACTGTTGCCGATGCTAAAAATGCGATGAAAGAATTTGGTATTGGAGGAATTCCAATTGTAGATGATAATAAAACTCTCAAGGGAATAGTAACCAACCGTGATTTGCGTTTTGAAAAAAACAATGCAAGACCAATTGTAGAAGTAATGACTTCTGAAAATTTGGTTACCGTTGCCGAGGGAACTTCTCTAGAACAAGCCGAAGTAGTTTTACAAGGCAATAAAATTGAAAAATTACCAGTTGTAAATGCCGATTATAAATTGGTTGGTTTAATCACTTTCAGAGACATTACCAAATTAACTCAAAAACCAATTGCTAACAAAGATGTTTTTGGTCGTTTGCGCGTTGCTGCAGCCATTGGTGTTACAGGCGATGCTGTTGAAAGAGCAGAAGCATTAGTAAACGCGGGTGTTGACGCCATTATTATCGACACCGCACACGGTCATACGCAAGGTGTTGTTAATGTTTTAAAAGAAATAAAAATTAAATTTCCCCAAATAGATGTTATTGTTGGAAACATTGCAACTCCAGAAGCCGCTAAATTTCTTGTTGAAAATGGTGCCGATGGCGTGAAAGTTGGAATTGGACCTGGTTCCATTTGTACCACACGAATAGTTGCAGGCGTAGGTTTTCCACAATTTTCTGCAATATTAGAAGTTGCTGCAGCCATCAAAGGCTCGGGAGTTCCAGTAATTGCAGATGGTGGTATCCGTTATACAGGGGATATTCCTAAAGCAATTGCCGCAGGTGCCGATTGCGTGATGTTGGGATCGCTATTAGCAGGAACCAAAGAATCTCCGGGGGAAACCATTATTTTTGAAGGACGAAAATTCAAATCCTACCGCGGAATGGGTTCTGTTGAAGCCATGCAAGAAGGGTCAAAAGACCGTTATTTTCAAGATGTTGAAGACGATGTCAAGAAATTAGTTCCCGAAGGAATCGTAGGTCGCGTTCCTTATAAAGGCGAATTAAACGAAAGCATGCAACAATTCATAGGCGGACTTAGAGCAGGAATGGGCTATTGCGGTTCAAAAGACATCCCAACATTGCAAGAAACAGGTCGTTTTGTTCGCATTACTGCAAGCGGAATCAACGAAAGCCACCCTCATAATGTGACGATTACTAAAGAAGCACCCAATTATTCAAGATAGTAATTGTTTAAAGGAATAATTGTTTTAATTGAAAACCACGATAGCTCGGATTTCTCCCAAGCGCAGCGAACTGAAGAAGTATATCCGCGCTATCCGTTACAGGACATATCCGCGACATCGGGGTTAGTTTTTCTGATAATTGGTTTAGATTTATTTTATCTCAAAACGTTTGTTACTAACATTTAAATAGTATTTAAATTGATTTTTTCAATTTGATGGCTTTAATTTAAGAATTACTTTACTTTGAACCTATCTATTAAAACTAATTTTGATAGATATTGATACAAACATGAAAACCAAAAATAAAGTAGCTGTAATAATGGCTGTATATAATACACCATTTGATAGTATAAAAAGAGCAATAGATTCGGTTTTGCACCAAACTTTTCAGGATTTTGAATTACTAATTATTGACGATGGAAGCACAAATGATTCTGATAGTTTAATTTTAAAATATGCCATACAGCATGAAAATAAAATTACCTATTTGCGTCATAAAAACTGTAGTCAATCTGAGTCTATAAACAGAGGAATTTTGCTTACCAATAGCGAGTATATTACTGTTATTGATGCAGATGACGAGTACAAACCAAATCATTTAGAACGATGCTTATCTGAAATAAATTCCCTAGATTTAATAGCTTCAACAACGGAAACCATCGTTAATAGCGAATCCGATTATTATGTGCCTGATCGTTTCAATAAAAATGAAGTAGTTCATGTGGATGATTGCATTTTGTTTGCTACACTTTTTGGAAAAAAAGAAGTTTTTACAAGCTTAAATTTTTTAGATATGTACGGCGCTGATGCTCATTTTTACGAATGTGCAGAAAAATTATATTTTGTAGAAAAATTAGATTTACGAACGTATGTTTATTACAGAAATAATCCAGACAGCATAAGTGCAAAAGTAAAATTAAATAATTTGAGTTAAATGGAAATCCCTTCAAACCTTCAATTGTCAAATAACGTTATATTGGGATGCCATATTTCAGGTGTTTTTGATGTAAATAGAAGTCAAATGCTTTCTGACGATGATTTTTCAATCATTGAAAAATGGGCGAATTCTATCGCGAAATTAAATCTTCAAGCCATTATTTTTCATAACAATTTTTCTGAAGAAACGGTTTTAAAACACCAATCAGCACATTTACTATTTATTAAAATAGCACATCATATTCGTTTTAATCCAAATGTTTATAGATATTTTGTATATAGCCAATTCTTAGAAAAATATTCCGATA
>Ga0209443_1000598_pt1 | contig 24243 bp, 20 predicted proteins | sample LauGreBMM110DCMD_2_FD_187571 | JGI IMG/M metagenome (GOLD analysis project Ga0209443, IMG submission 187571) | Freshwater lake microbial communities from Lake Michigan, USA - Su13.BD.MM110.DCMD (SPAdes) (version 2) | ecosystem: Environmental > Aquatic > Freshwater > Lake | place: Lake Michigan... | reverse complement strand
TCTTTAATGTAATTTTCTGTTGTTTGTTTTCTTGGTGTTTTCATAATAATTCAAATTTAATAATTTTTGAAAACACTCTCTTAGTTTTTGACTAAATCAGTACACTTTTTGCTGACGATTTACATTTTAATTAGTTTCTTTACAATTCTAACTTCTTTTTTGTTGGTCTATCTTGTCATCCCCAGAATTAGGTGGGTAATAGTAAATCTTGGGTTGCACGACCATCCCGATGAAAGAAGTTCACACAAAACTCGTGTGCCAACATTGGCAGGTATATCTTTTTTTATTACATTAATTATAATCACTTTTTTTATTCAAAATTTTGATACCGATAAAATAGGACTTAATTTAATAGCGGCTGTTACGCTTGTTTTTGTAATAGGTTTAAAAGACGATTTAGTGACGTCTTCACCAATATCGAGACTTGTAATGGAAATACTCGCCATTTTATTTTTATTGTTTTCTAGCCATATGCAGGTTGTAACATTTGATGGGTTTTTACACCTATATGAATTACCCAAAGCATTTTCTTACCCAGGTGTTATTTTATTACTATTATCCATTATAAACGGTTATAATTTCATAGATGGTTTAGATGGTTTGGCTTCCATCATTGCTATTGTCATTTTTAGCATTTTTGCTTTAATTTTCTTTGATACAACAAATTATTTCTACTTTTTAATTTGTTTAAGTTTTATTGGCATGCTAGGGGCTTATTTAATTTATAATTTTTCCAATTCCAGCAAAATATTTATGGGCGATACAGGGTCACTCATCATTGGTTTTTGTATTGGTTTTTGTTCTTTAAAATATTTAGCAATGGATATTCCCAGGTCTAGTTTTTTTTATTTTAATGTTGAAAATGAACTTCTTGTGTTGGTTGGAATTTTATGGATGCCATTATTTGATTTGGTAAGAGTCATTGGAGTTCGTTTGTTAAACGGGAAAAATCCATTTTATCCGGATAGGAATCATTTACATCACATTTTAGTAGATTGTGGTCTGCCACATTATAAAATAGCGCTTCTATTTGGAGTATTAAATAGTATAATTATAGTGCTAGTTTTATCTTTATCCTATCTTTTCAATTATATTCAAATGATAGGGGTTTTAGTATTTATTTCTGTAGCCTTATTAAGTGTTTTTCACAAGTTAAAATTAAGGAATCAATTAGGACTAATAGAATTTGAAAGTGGTAAATGAATATATAAATGGATAAATCAGGTAAGTATTTAAAAGGAAGGAATTAAGTTTTATTATTAACTTTTTATGAGTCTAAAGTTGGCATATCCATTAGAAGGTCCAGTTCTTTTAAAAACTAATAACATATTGGGGTTTTAGGATGATTCCGATAAATACTAGTATATATAAATCCGTTTTTCAAAAGAGAACGGATTTTTTTATTATTAATTCAAAGACAAAGGAACAATTTTAAAAAAAAGTTTGGTTTACGATTAAATTTACAAAATCTAGGAGTATTTTAGTTAAATTTACCCGCCCAGTAGTTGCTTTTCATTCTAATAGTCTCTTAAATCATTGTCTCCAATGAGATTAACCATAATCATTTGCAGTTTAGTAGTCTTTTTTTCAGGCTTTTCTCAGAATATAGACAATCAACAAAAAATAAAATCTAGCATACAAAATTATTTTTATTACGACCGTGAAAATATTCATGTTCAGTTCAATAAATCTATCTATGTCAACAACGAAGACCTTGCTTTTAAAGGTTATGTGTTTAGCAAAAACAATAGCCTGCCGCATTTAAATACAACCAACGTGCAATTAGTTGTCTATAATGAACAAAACGAAGTAGTGCAAAAACAATTATTGTATAGCAATTTTGGCACCTTTGAAGGTGGATTGCATTTGAACGATAAATTTACTTCTGGCACCTATACCTTTCAATTTTACACCAATTGGATGAATAATTTCAATGAGGATGAATCTTTTACACAAACTATAGAGGTAATTAGTAAAACAGAACCGTATTATATAAAATCAATACAACCTAATTGGGAAACAGCTAAGGTTTCTTTTTTCCCAGAAAGTGGTATAATTATTAACGGCATTATCAATGCTGTAGGAGTAAAAATAACGGACTGCAATCAAAAAGGGATTGCTATTACTGATGGCGTAGTACTGGATTCTAATTCGAATGAAGTCACTCACTTTAAAACGAATGCAATGGGAAATGGAAATTTTTATTTCATTCCAATGGCCAACCAAACCTACACCTTAAAAATCAATTCAGATCAATTAAAAATCACACAACAATTGCCTGAAACTCAAAATACAGGTATCGCTATAAGTTATAATAATAATTTACCTAATAATATACTGGCAGTAGCCATAAAAACAAATGATGTAGGAGTTACTTTATTCCAAAATAAAAAATACATTCTTCTGATTCATCAAGATGGAAATTCCATACAAAAAGAATTTACTTTCAATGCGAAAGATCAGGAGCAAATTATAGGGTTTGATAAAAAATATTTATCTAATGGCGTTAACAGCATTCGGGTAATCGATGAAAATCTAAATGAAGTGGCAGAACGATTGGTTTATATCTATCAAACCCCTAAAGTAATCACGACAATTGAAGCCAAAAATATTGCGAATGATAGCGTAGTATTATTGGGAAAAACCGAGGCAAATCAGGCTAACGTCAGCATTAGCGTACTTCCGGAAAATACGGTTTGTGCGGGACATAAAAACTCAATCCTAGGGACGTTTTATCTAAACGCCTACTTAGAAAAGCCTGAAAAGGATTCCTATTTCTATTACGATCCTGAAAATAGCACCAGAAAACAAGATATGGAATTGTTGATGCTTAACCAAAATCGAAGCAAATACCTTTGGAGCGACATTATAGCCCAACCGCCAAAAATAACTTTTCCTTTTACTAAAGGAGTTACCATAAGTGGAAAAGTAGAAAAATTTATAAGTCCAAAATCCAAATTCAAAATCTCCTTAATATCAGTAAATGATAAGGTCTTTGATGAGGAAATTGTTGATAAAAATGGGGATTATAAATTTGAACACTTTTTTGCACAAGATTCTACGGTATTTCTGTTGCAACTGTTAAATGAAAAAAACATCAGCATCTTTACCAAAATGACGGCTCGAGTAATTCCAACGGAGTCTCGATTTAAATTTGCTTTAAACGGTGCCAAAGCCAATTGTCCACCCCTAAAAAATGAAGAGGATAAATTCACTTTTGCTACTCCAGAAGCAGACAAAAGTATCATTAATTTAGCAGAGGTGAACATACAATCCAAGACTAAAAAAGATCCATTCACTCATAAAGGCGATGTGAATTCCATTATGGCTTCTGCCTTTAAAATTGGTGACGACGAATTTGGAAATGTAATGGATTTTATCGGTCGAAATGGTTACCGAACAGGTGTCAATGATGATGACAACACGGCCTTTATCAGGAATCCGAGAAATGCTGTATTTTCAGAAAATGGCGCCCCTCCCTCAGTTTATATAGACAACGAAGTAGTCTTTGATTTAAATCTTTTGTATAGTCTTTATTTAAGTGATGTGGATGAAATCTATATTGACAAAACGGGTTTTTCTGGGATGGGCGGTAGTTCAGGAAACATAAAAATATTCCTTAAAAAAGGAGTAAAAACGGATTTTTATAGAACTAAATACACTTCTCTTATTGTTACAAAAGGGTTTGCTAAAAATATCGACTACAAAAATTCACAATTTGAAACCCAAAAAGAGTTCTATTCCTTTGGAACTTTAAATTGGACTTCGAAAGTTTTAATTAAAGAAAACCAGAACTATGAGATTGCGTTTCCTAAAGGAAATCAAACCGTCATACAAGTGCTTATTGAGGGTTTCACCGCCGATGGACAACTGATATCTGAGATTAAAAAAATCCCAGTACTTAAATCAATGTAATTAAAAAAAGGGGATTCAACAAATTGAATCCCCTTTTTTAATTATTAGCGGTACATCATCTACAAATGAACCTTTTTTTTCAATAGTTTGAATAATACAGGAAGTGTAGTTACAAGAACAATTCCTATAACAATATATTCGATATGTTTCTTTAAATCAATGTCGAATTTTTCCAGAAAAAGTGCAGACAAATAATGTCCTGCAAAAATCATACTAAAGGACCAAAGAACAGACCCTACAATGTTATTCAGCATAAACTTCTTTTTGTCCATCGCTGCTATTCCTGCCACTATAGGGGCAAAAGTTCTGAAAATAGGTAAAAATCGAGCGAAAATAATTGCTTTTCCTCCATATTTTTCGAAGAAATCCCGAGATTGCAAAAGGTATTTTTCCTTGAACCAAAAAGTATCTTCCTTATTGTATAGATAAGTCCCACTCTTTATCCCAAACCAATACCCAACGGAATTACCAAATACTCCCGCCAAAGAAACCAATGAGGCCATTAAAACTACATTAGCAAAATCGCTACCAATTGCTATTTGTTGGGTCAATAACTCACTATAAATCCCCATTAAAAATAACAAACTGTCCCCAGGAAGAAAAAATCCTGCAAACAATCCAGTCTCTGCAAAAATTATAAAAAGGACCATCAATAGTCCTATCTTTATTCCTGAAAACTCCATTAAAATATAGAACTCAGGGTTTAGTAGTTGCTTCCAATCAAAATTATTCATAAATCTATTTAGTATATTTTTTAACCGTGAAAGTATATATAATTTAGCAAAACAGCACCATCTTGATGATGCATTTCTACTTTTTTAATAAATATTTAATATAAAGCGATTTTTTGAATTATTTGAAGGGCGTCTAAGCGCTATAATCAAGGTTTTATTTAGCCAACTCGTCTCTTTCGTTTTGGCAACAATCGGGCAATTTATCGTAACTTTCCTTTGTTGCTTTAACTCCGTCGGCGTCATGACCTACCTTGGCTATTGCTTTTTTCACATCAGCAATAGAAGATTTTTCCTCATTAATGGTTAAATCCAAATTATGGGTTTCCATGCTCCAATTTGCCGATTTTACTCCATCAACTGAAAAAGCCGCCTTTTGAATTCGCCGCTGACATTGTTCACAATTACCATTAACTAGAATGGTGTATTTTGCATTTTTATTCTTTTTCTCTTGTGCCTGGGTGGAAAGTGCTACTAATACTAACAACATTCCTAAAAATAGATTTTTCATTTTATTTTGTTTTTTATTATTATTGATTATTATTTTTTTTGCAATTGACATTGCTTATTTAATTTTAAACCGAAGACCGGCATAGTACATTTGCCCAAAAACGGGTGCATATAAAATAGAAGCATCAAATGTTGAACCAAAAGGATCTTCGCTACCAAGAATTGCTTTTTCTTGAGTGTAATTGCCAATGTTTTCGCAACCAACATAGACTTCAAAAGTAGGTGAAAAAAGTTTAGTTATTTGTGCATTCATCAAAGAATAGGATGGCGAATATTCTGGAAGTCTATCCATTACAGGATTGGATGCCGTGTTAGGCAGTTTTTGTTTTCCTATCCAATTATAAGTGAAATCCAATTTCCATTGCTTGCCATCTATTTCTTTATGCGTTTCGTAGGCTAAATTTCCGAAAAAACGATGTTTGGCTTGCAGAGGCCTTTCGCTTTTTCCACTTATTAAATAATCCGTTTGAATGTCGTAATACTTATAGGCGGTGCGCAAATCCAGATACCTTGCCAATTCAATATTAAAGTCGAATTGTAAACTATTGGCATAGGAATCACCCTTTAGGTTGTAAAATGAAACTTTTTGAGGGTTTTGGTACAAATCAACGACTACCTGACTTTTAAAATCGGTTCTGTAAAAATCAAAACCAATATCAGCTTTTTTGCCTAATAAGGGGAAAACCTGTGAAAAACTAAGTCCATAATTCCAGGCAATTTCTGGATTTAAGCCATAGATTTTACCTTTTGAATCGGCAATTTCAAATACTCTTGAGCTCGCAAAAAGAGGTTGATTTTCTGCAAAAATATTTGCACTTCGTTTCCCTCTTCCTACCGAAGTACGAATTACACCATTATCCCAAGGGTTGTAGCGGAGGTGTAATCTCGGCGTAATAAACATTCCTAAACGGTTGTGATTGTCAATTCGGCCGCCAGCTATAAAACTGAAATTAGACAAATTATCATGGGTATATTCAAAAAATGCGCCCATGGAATTGTCAATTCTGCTATAATCATTCACATTGACAAATTCCTGATATTTGTCATAGGTAAAGTTCAAACCTGTAGCAAATTTATTCATCGTGTTATTAATAATCGAGTTGAAAATTAAATTCGAATAATAACTGCTTTGCTTAATATTATAAAGGTTATTTCCAAAATAAGATTCCTGATTATGGTTGTCAAATGCATTTTGATAACCAAAACTTTGATACGGCATGTCTGGAAAAATATAACCTAATTTAGTCGACACATCAAAGCGTTCTGTATTGATTTCAGAACCCCAAGTATTGCTTCCTTTGTCTTTCTTTGGATCAAAATCAATTTGTCCAGATTGTTTTTTATCATTCATATAACGAAAATTGACAAAACTCACCCACCCCCTTTTGGCATCCGTAAATTGCCAACGGTTTAAAAGATTGATTTGTTTTGCCAATGGATTATCGAGGAAACCATCCTTATTCATATCATTTTTAGCATCTCTTGAATTGCCGTGAACAAACAAACTAGTTAGCCATTTATCTGAAATCCTCTTGTTGAAATGGGTATTCATTTCAAATCGACTATCACTCGAACCATACAAATTCAAGAAAAAAGGAATATTGTTAACCGGCTTGATTAATTCAGTGTTGATTTGCCCTGAAATACTTTCGTATCCATTGACAACGCTTCCGGCACCTTTAGTGATTTGGATGCTTTCGACCCAAGTTCCTGGCGTGAAAGACAATCCATAGGCTTGAGAAGCACCACGAACAGATGGGATATTTTCTTCTGTAATCATTAGGTACGGACTAGTCAAACCCAACATTTTGACTTGTTTTGTTCCGGTTAATGCATCCGAAAAATTGACGTCGATAGAAGGGTTAGTTTCAAAGCTTTCTGCCAAATTGCAACATGCGGCTTTGAGCAATTCCTTGCTCGTTAATAGGGTTGTATTTGTAGTAATCCTAGAGGATTTTTGCAGCCCTTTATTTCTAGATATTACTTTTACTTCTTGTAAGGTGTCCTGGGAATAGGAATTAAAAGCACACAACAAGAACAATAAAAGTATTGAAAATTGTTTTTTCATGAGTTTAGTTTTAATGTTATAAAATTATCAAACCAACGAGGTTCGAATTTAATAAAACATTAAAATCAGGCGTAGAAAATGTATTGATGGTATAATTTGAAAAGTGGCGGCGCATTTGCATCACAATAATAGGAACTAATGCTACTGCTTTCAAAGATTGTAATTTTAGAAAAAACAATTGGATTCCAATCTTCAACTAGGAAGGTAAAATTAGGGTCAAAGGAAAGGATGTTTAAGATTGTATTTTCTGATTTTTTTTGAAAATAAACTACTTTGTCCTTGCAACAACTATCCTTTTTTTGAACAATGACTTCCGTTTTAGAACCGCAACAATCATGTTTCAGGGACTCCGTATTTTTCCAATAAAGAGCTTTAACCGAGGCGACTTTTCCTCCGCAATAATGCACATCAATAGCAAATCCTATATTGGAAATTAATAGGAAAAAAGCAAGAAAAATACTGATATGCTTTTTGAATTTCATTTCACAAATTTACGTATTTAAATAACTCTTCATGCAAATTTATGTTAAAAAAGAGGAATTTATACTGTAAATCAAACTCTTGTCTAATCAAAGGAATGGCCTTTAGTTCGGGTATTATAATTTAGAGTTAAATTTTATGAATTTTGAGTTGTACTCACATTTTTAATTATATTTGCTTCATATTTTACTAAAATAGTAAATTATTAATCATTCAAAAAATAACAAAATGAAACACCTATTAATTACCATTTGTGCAGTTTGTTTCTCTTTTACAGCTGCCGTAGCGCAAGATAATGCTACATCAGAAAAAAAAGCAACTACTGAAACCAAAAAACTATCCTCATCAGAAAAGAAAGAAGCAGACCTTTTAGAAGCTTTTAAAACAGCTGGAATTACAGCCGAAGAACAAGTAAAAGTAAGGGTTATTGTAGATGAATCCACAGCATTTTACAAAGCTTTAAAAGCTGATGCATCTCTTAGTGAGGAAGATAAAAAAGCGAAGTCTAAAGAATACAGTAACGATGTTAGAAATCCTAAACTTAACGAAGTCATAGGGGAAGCAAAAAGCAAAGCCTTCAGAGAGGCACAAAAAGCACAAAAAGAGGCAGCAGCTGCTGCAAAGCAATAATTGCAAAGCGATCTCCGTTTAAAAAAAGGGTTTAACTTTTAAAGTTAAACCCTTTTTTTGTTTAATGGCTCTAGATAAAAAAACCTTAGTCTTTTTTAATAGCAAAAAGAAACTGATGAATGCTGTCTTTACTTTACAAAATCAATCGCTTTTTCTAATGCCTCTTGAATTCCTGCAATATTTTTACCTCCTGCAGTTGCAAAGAAGGGCTGGCCACCGCCGCCGCCTTGGATAAATTTACCCAATTCCCGAACTACATTTCCGGCGTTTAAGGCTTTCACGGCAACCAATTCTTTAGAAATATAACAACTAACAGTTGGTTTTCCTTCTTCGGCTGTTGCCAAAACTACAAATACATTTGTTCCTAAAGTTCCTAATTCATACGCCAAATCTTTAGCGCCATTTGGATCTAAATCTACTTGTTTTGCAAGGAATTGAATTCCGTTTATTTGTTGAATTTCAGCTGTTAAAGTAGCTTTCATATTTTTGACTTTCTCTTTTACAAAAACCTCAATTTGTTTCGAAAGTTTTGCGTTGTCGTCTTGTAAAGACTGGACTGCTTTCAAAATATCTTGTGGGTTTTTCAATGCTTCTTTTACTTCATTAAAGGTATTTTCATAAGAAGCAAAATGCGTTTTTACAGCATCACTTGTAATGGCTTCAATACGACGAATTCCCGCGGCAACAGCGCCCTCAGAGACGATTTTGAAATGCCAAATTTCGGCTGTATTTTTCACGTGGATTCCACCACACAATTCCATGCTTTCGCCAAATTTTATTGCACGTACTTCATCCCCATATTTTTCTCCAAAAAGCGCCATTGCTCCTTCTGAAACTGCTTGTGCAAATGGAATATTTCTGCGTTCTATTAAGGGTAATTGCTCTTGAATTCTTGCATTTACAAAATCCTCCACTTGTTGCAATTCAGCTTCCGTCATTTTTGCAAAATGCGAAAAGTCAAAACGCAAATAATTGGGATTAACCAAAGAACCTTTTTGTTCTACGTGTGTTCCCAAAATGCTTCTCAAAGCTTGGTGCATCAAGTGCGTTGCCGAGTGATTCCTTGAGGATAAGCTTCTTAAATCTTGATTTACTTTGGCCACAAAACTTGCATTTACATTTTCAGGTAACTTTTTAGCCAAATGCAAAATCAAGTTATTTTCTTTTTTGGTATCAATAATTTCTATTGTTTCGTTTGCAGAAACCAAAGTTCCTTTATCGCCCACTTGTCCTCCACCTTCAGGATAAAAAGGGGTGTTATTTAAAACTATTTGAAATAAAATACCGTCTTTTTTACTGTCAATTTTACGGAACCGAGTGATCTTTACTTCGTTTTCGGCTAGATCATATCCTACAAATGTTTCGGTATTTCCTTCTGCTAATAAAGTCCAATCTTCTGTTGAAACTTCAGATGCAGCACGAGAACGCTTTTTTTGTTCTAGCATCGCTTTATCAAAACCAGCTTCGTCCAATTCAAATCCTCTTTCTCTTAAAATCAGTGCTGTTAAATCGATTGGAAAACCAAAAGTATCATATAATTCGAATGCTTTTTGTCCAGAAACCGTTTTTCCATCTGTAGCAGAAATTACATTTTCTAACAACTGTAATCCTTGATCTAATGTTCTTAAAAAAGAATTTTCTTCTTCCCGAATTACATTCATAACCAAGTTTTTCTGAGCCATAATTTCTGGAAATGAACTTCCCATTTGACTGCTCAAAGTTTCTACTAATTTGTAAATAAATGCTTCTTTAGTATTCAAAAATGTAAATCCGTAACGAATAGCACGACGCAAAATCCTTCGAATTACATATCCCGCACCAGTATTGGATGGCAATTGTCTGTCGGCGATTGCAAAAGCAACAGCACGAACGTGATCGGCAATAACGCGTATGGCAATGTTTATTTTTTCTTCATCTTCGTCTTCGTCTTTGGCTTTAATGGTATATTTCCCGCCAGTAATTTTTTCAATATGTTGAATAATTGGCGTAAAAACATCGGTATCATAATTGGACTGAACTCCTTGTAAAACCATACACAAACGTTCAAAACCCATCCCTGTATCTACGTGTTGCGCTGGTAATTTTTCGAGAGAACCATCGGCTTTACGGTTGAATTCCATAAATACATTGTTCCAAATTTCCACCACATGCGGATGGTCATTATTGACTAAATCTTTTCCTGATATTTTAGATTTTTCTTCAGCTGAACGAATGTCGACGTGAATTTCTGAACAAGGACCACAAGGACCTTGCTCACCCATTTCCCAGAAATTATCTTTTTTGTTTCCAAGTATAATTCGGTCTTCAGAAATTAAGGTTTTCCAAATATCATAGGCTTCTTGGTCGAAAGGAACATTTTCATCTGGATTTCCTTCAAAAACAGAAACGTAAAGAATGTCTTTTGGAATTTTATAGATTTCGGTTAATAATTCCCAAGCCCAATGGATCGCTTCTTTTTTGAAATAATCACCAAAAGACCAGTTTCCAAGCATTTCGAACATGGTATGGTGGTAGGTATCAATTCCTACTTCCTCTAAATCATTATGTTTTCCTGAAACACGAAGACATTTTTGCGTATCGGCAATTCGGACACTTTTTGGTGTTCCATTACCCAAAAAATATTCTTTGAATTGGGCCATTCCTGAGTTGTTGAACATCAAGGTGGGATCATCTTTAAGAACGATTGGTGCTGATGGAACTATTAAATGTCCTTTGCTTTCAAAAAAATCTAAAAATTGTTTGCGTACGTCTTGTGATTTCATTTTTGTTGCTTATTCGGTAATTCGTTGATTTGCTGATTCATTATGTTTTTTTCAAATTAACGATTAAACAAATTACTAAACCAACTTTAATATATAATAAAAAAAAGGGTGTTGCAAATGAAACATTTATTAAATTTGTTCGACTTACATTTTTACAAGTGCAAAAATAGGGTATTTTAAAATATGGCGAAAGTAAAATATTATTACGATTCCGAAAATCTCGCATATCGAAAAATAATTACACGCAAAAGAAAGAAATTTGTAGTTGTACTATTGTTCATAGTGGCATCGGCTTTATTTGGCTTTTTAACTTTTGTTGTGTTATTGAACACGCCTTATTTCGAAACCCCAAAAGATAGAGTTCAGGCTCGCGAAATTGAAAATCTGAAATTGCATTATGCTATTTTGAATAAAAAAATGGATCAGGTAGATGAGGTTATAGATGCTATTGAAGATAGGGACAATAATTTGTATCGGGTGTATTTTAATATTTCAGCGATTCCTGATGAGCATAGAAAATCAGGTTTTGGAGGGGTTAATCGATATAAGGAGTTGGAAGGTTTTGACAATTCGCAATTGGTGTTGAATACCACAAAAAGGGTGGATATAATCAGCAAAGAATTAGCTGTTCAATCGAAATCCTTGGATTATATTTTGAAATTGGCGAAAGCAAAAAATAATTTATTGGCGGCGATTCCAGCGATTCAACCAGTTAGAAACGAGAATTTAAAACGAATGGCTTCTGGTTTTGGATATCGAACCGATCCTTTTACAAAGGCCAGAAAAATGCACGAAGGAATGGATTTTACCGCAAAAACAGGAACTCCAATTTTCGCCACCGGAGATGGTGTAATTGCAAGAGCAGACAATACAGCGTCCGGATATGGTAATCATATCGTTATTCGGCATGGTTTTGGGTATGAAACCTTGTACGGACATTTAAGCAGATACAAATCTAGGGCAGGACAAAGCGTAAAGCGAGGGGATGTAATAGGATATATAGGAAGTACCGGGAGATCCGAAGGGCCGCATTTGCACTATGAAGTGCATAAAAACGGAAAAGTCGTAAATCCCCTTAATTTTTATTACGGTAATATTTCGGCGGTGGAGTATGTTGCTATTTCCCAGTTGGCTAATCAAGAAAACCAATCTTTAGACTAATGCATATAGAATTACAACCAGACAAAAGGTATTATAGTATTGGCGAAATCGCCAAGGCATTTGACGTAAATACTTCGCTTATTCGTTTTTGGGACAGTGAATTTGACATTCTTAAGCCAAAGAAAAATGCCAAAGGAAACAGGATGTTTACTCCCGAAGACGTTAAAAACTTAAAACTTATTTATCATTTGGTTAAAGAAAGAGGTTTTACCCTCGAAGGTGCCAGAACCCATTTGAAAGAAGGGCAAAAGAAAACTTTGGATAAATTTGAAATTATCAGCAAACTCGAAACCATAAAAACACAGTTGACGAATATTAAAAATCAACTTTAAATTGCAATCTCAATTGCACAATCAATTAAACTAAACTTTAAATTAAACAAAAATGGATTTTAAAAAATTTTTACCTTGGATTATTGTAGCTGTATTTATTATTGGAATATACAGCTGGGTTAAAGGAATTAATAACACTGCAGTGACTTTAAGTCAAGCGGTGGAACAATCTTGGGGTGATGTACAAACATCCTACCAAAGAAGAAATGACCTTATCGGAAATCTAGTAAATACCGTAAAAGGGGCTGCCGATTTCGAGAAAAGTACCTTGACTGCCGTAATCGAAGCCAGAGCAAAAGCAACATCTGTCACTGTTGATCCAACAAATATTTCACCAGAACAATTGGCAGCTTTTAATTCCGCTCAGTCTGGAGTATCTTCTTCATTATCTAAATTATTAGTGTCTGTAGAACGCTACCCTGAACTGAAAGCCAATGCGAACTTCTTGAAATTACAAGACGAATTAGCAAGTACTGAAAACCAAATTCTTACGGCTAGGACTCGTTTTAACGAAGCGGTTATGCCTTACAACACCCACATCAAAACCTTCCCGAATTCGCTATTTGCAGGAGCCTTTGGTTTCAAGGAGAAAGCCTATTTCCAATCGGTTGCTGGAGCTGAAAAACCGGTTGAAGTAAAATTCTAAATATCCCAAATCTAAGGGGAGTTTAAAACATAAATAAATGTCAAAATCAGAAGAGTTTTTAACCAAAGAAGAAGAATCCGCCATAGTTGAAGCTATTCGTGTGGCAGAAAAAGAAACTTCGGGTGAAATTAGGGTCCACATCGAAAAAACAACTTCCAAAGTGCCTTTTGATAGGGCTTTGGAAGTTTTTCATGAATTGAAAATGGATGAAACCCATCTTAAAAACGGGGTTTTAATTTATTTGGCGGTAGCTGATAAAAAGTTCGTTATTTGTGGAGACCAAGGCATTAATGAGGTAGTCCCGGTAGATTTTTGGGACAGTACGAAAGATATTATGGCGATTCAATTTAAAACCGGTAATTTCAAGCAAGGACTGATCGACGGTATTACAAAAGCCGGCGAGCAGTTACGCCAACATTTTCCTTATGAAAACGGCGATACGAATGAATTGTCTAATGAAATATCAAAAGGATAATGGCTTTACAAAAAAAAAATACTTCAATTTTACTGAAACAGCTCCTTTGTTTCTTGTTTACTCAAGTCAGTTTTGCCCAGTTTGACATTCCTGATAAACCGGAATTTCAAACTTCGGTTTATGACTATGCCAATGTTTTGGCTGCTGATGAAAAGTCAGCATTAGAAGAAAAACTCATCCACTATTCCGATTCTACTTCTACTCAAATCGTGGTAATTACCATCGAAAGTTTGAAAGGGGAGGATATTGGTATTCTTACTCCAAAATGGGGACAAAAATGGGGGATAGGCGGAACGGCCAAAAACGATAATGGCGTTATCATTTTATTGGCAAAAGCCGAAAGAAAAATATGGATATCAGCAGGTTATGGACTTGAAGACCGGTTAACTGCCGGGATTGGAGGGGAAATCACTAGAAATATTATTATTCCAGAATTTAAAGCGGGGAGTTATTACAGAGGCTTGGACAAAGGAACCGATGCCCTTTTTGATGTTTTCAAAGGCAAATACAAAGGCGAACGAAAACAAACCAAAGAAAAAAAATTTCCTGTTTTGCCCATTATAATTATAGTTGTAATTATACTGATGTTGATTTCTAGAAACAAAAACAGTGGGGGTAATTCTGGCAATTCCAGTGGTGGCCCAAGTTTGTTAGACGTCATTATTCTGAGTAGTCTAGCTGGTGGCCGTGGTTCTTCTGGCGGATTTGGAGGAGGTTCTTCTGGAGGTGCTGGTTTTGGTGGCGGTTTCGGCGGAGGCGGATTCTCTGGTGGTGGATCTGGTGGTGATTGGTAAAATCTAATTTGAAGTGAACCTATAAAAAAAGTCACAATTCCTATACATTGGAATTGTGACTTTTTTCATTTTATTCTATGAACCAAAAAGGATTTGATTACTCTTTTTCTTCTTTCCCTTTGTTACATTCTTTTTTTTCTTTACAACACTTTTGTCCTTCTTTTTTTTCACTTCCTTCTTTCATTTTTGCTTTATTGACCTCTTTAAGAGCATTCCATTTATCCAATTGCTCTGGTGACAAAATAGTTTTCATTTTGTTTTTCATTGCAATTTGTTCATCAAGAATTTTATTTTTTATTACAAATATTTGGTCGGCAGTTCGTTTTTTATCCTCTTCTTTTTTAGCCATCTGTTCCGTCCTCATAGCCTCTCTTTTAACCATTTGTTCCGCGATAATTTGTTTCACTTGTTCTTGCTGTTTGGCATTCAAGTCCAATTCTAAGGTCATTTTTTTTACCATGAGTCGAGTACGTTGTTCGGATGACAATTTCTCCATACCGAATTCATTTCTTTCGTCTGGGGAATGTTTTTCTGTGTGACATTTTTTCTCCATTTCTTTCTTGCATTGTGCAAAAGTGGACACGCTGATAGCCAGTAGGGCTGCTAAAATTAATTTTTTCATTTTTAAATATTTTTAAAAGTTAGATTGATAAGATATAAATAGCTGTAAAAGGTTTAATCGCAGCTCAAAGTTTTTTCAAATTATGAAAATAAAATTCTTTAGTTCATTTTAACCAGTCCACCGCGATTTTCCTTCCTATCGATGGATTGTTGCACAATCAAGAGGCCAATGGTAATCATATTTTGCAATTCATACAATTCCGCATTGACATTGTGGCTTTTTATCTGTTGGCCCACTTCGTTTTTCCAATAGGAAAGTTTTTGTTTGGCTTTAAGCAAGCCACGGTCATTGCGGACAATTCCAGCATTTTGACGCATCAAAAGCTGTAATTCGGCTTTTGTTTTGGCAACATAATCGGGCTTGATTTCAGGTTTTGTCGTAACGTTCCAATCGGAAACAGTTCCGCTAAATTGATTTTTTTCTAAAGCAGTGTCTGCCAAATAATGGTATATTTTATCCGAATAGACTAAAGCTTCCAATAGGGAATTGGAGGCCAAACGATTCGCACCGTGCAATCCAGTTCGGGAACATTCGCCACAGGCAAATAAATTCTCTACGGAAGTTTTGCCGTTCTTGTCCACCACGATTCCGCCGCAAAGATAATGCTGGGCAGGAACCACGGGAATCCAAACTTTCGCAATGTCTATTCCAACGCTTTTGCATCGTTCGTAAATCATTGGAAAATGTTTTTTAAAACCGTCCAAATCCAAATGGGTGCAATCCAAATACACACAATCGTCCCCGGTTTTTTTGAGTTCTAAATCGATGCTTTGGGAAACAATATCACGAGAAGCCAAATCGCCTCTAGAATCATAATCGGGCATAAAGCGATGTCCGTTTTTGGTACGCAAATAAGCACCAAAACCACGAACCGCTTCCGAAATCAAGAAGGAGGTACCTGTCGAAGCATCGTACAAAGCCGTGGGATGAAATTGAATAAATTCCATTTCCTTGATAACGGCATGAGCCCGATAAGCCATGGCGATTCCGTCTCCCGTTGCAATCACGGGATTAGTGGTATGTCCGTAAAGATGGCCTATTCCACCGGTGGCTAGCAAGGTAAACTCCGATTGAAAAGTGAGGACTTCTTTTGTTTTTTGATCTAAAACATAAGCGCCCAGACAGCGGTTGTTTTCCGTGATTAAATCAATGGCGAGGTGGTAATCTAAAACGGTAATATTTTCTTTTTGATGGACTTGGCTTAAAATGGCGCGTTGAATCTCCTGTCCCGTTTGGTCCTTATGATGCACCACCCTGTTTTCGGAATGGCCGCCTTCTTTGCTTAAATCTAATGTTCCTTGGGTGTTTTTGTCAAATTTGGCGCCCCATTCAATTAATTCTTTTAATCGTTTAGGGCCTTCGGTGATGACCATTTTCACTATGGATTCATCACACAAGCCATCACCGCAAAATAGGGTGTCTTGAATGTGTTTTTCATAGGAATCTTCGATTTTGTCGGTGACGATGGCTATCCCGCCTTGAGCATATCTCGTATTGGATTCGTTTTCGTTTGCCTTGGTGACAATGGTAACTTTTTTATCTGGAAATCGTTCCGCAATTTTCACTGCAAAGGTCAATCCTGCCACACCGGAACCTATGATTAAATAATTGGTTTGGATCATTATTTAGATAATTCAAGCATACGTTCAATAGGAATCAGTGCTTTTTTCATAATGTCATCTGGAACGGTAATTTCTGGGGTTTCATTGAGCAAACAGTCGTACACTTTTTGCAAAGTATTCATTTTCATGTAGCCACATTCACTACAGGCGCAGGTGTTGTCCTCTTTTGCCGGTGCCGGAATTAGTATTTTATCAGGAACTTCCTGTTTCATTTTATGAAGAATTCCTGCTTCGGTGGCCACGATAAATTTGTGGTTGGGATCTTTTTTCACAAACTCAATCATTCCTGCGGTCGAACCGATATAATTGGCTGTTTTTAGAATATGCGTTTCTGATTCTGGGTGCGCAATGATTTTGGCATCGGGATTTTCTTTGTAAAGCGCAATCAATTTATCGAATGAAAAAGCTTCGTGCACCGCGCAAGAACCGTCCCAAAGCAACATCTCGCGTCCTGTTTTTTCGATGATATATTTTCCTAAATTTTTGTCTGGGGCAAAAATGATAGGCGTTTCCTTTGGAATGGATTCTACGATTTTCACCGCATTTGCTGAGGTGCACACAATATCAGTCAAGGCTTTCACCTCGGCAGAGCAATTCACGTAAGTGATGACAATGTGATCGGGATGTGCTTCGGTAAATTTTTTGAAATCTTCGGTAGGGCAGGATTCCGCAAGGGAACAACCCGCTTTAAAATCGGGAAGAATCACTTTTTTGGTTGGGTTCAATATTTTTGCCGTTTCGGCCATAAAATGCACACCTGCAAAAAGGATGATATCGGCATCCACTTTCATCGCTTCTTGCGATAATCCCAAACTGTCTCCTACATAATCTGCTATGTCTTGAATATCGGATTCCTGATAGTAATGGGCTAAAATTACCGCATTTTTCTCTTTCTTCAGTTCAAGTATTCGTTCTTTAAGACTTTTCATCCCTGTTCCATTTTATTCTCTTGTGGTCGACTATTTCTTGCTGTAAACACAAATACTATTTTTACAAAGATACACTTATTTAAAAAACAGTAAATTGAAAAAAAGTTATGGATTTGCCTTTTCTGTAGGGTTTAAGGCGGCTTAGCCGGCTAATTCCACGACTTTATTTTCACCTACCAAACTTACTTTCACCAATCCGTGTTTCGCCAAGCCTTTCATGGCGGCGTCCCATTTTTTACCACTCAAATCTGATTTTATTTTCAGGAGTCCCAAATCCATTTGGTTGTCGTTGGTTTGCAATAGTGCCACTATCAATTTTTCTTCGTCTTCTAGTTCAATTTGAACCTGTTTTTTCTCTGGTCGCATTTGCGGGAAGAACAGCACTTCCTGAATAGACGAATTGTTGGTCAAGAACATCATCAAACGATCCATTCCTATTCCTAAACCTGAAGTGGGAGGCATTCCGTATTCCAGCGCTCTCAAGAAATCCTCGTCAATAGTTCCTGTAGCTTCGTCATCGCCTTTTTCGGCCAATCGCATTTGGTCTTCAAAACGTTCGCGTTGGTCAATGGGATCGTTCAATTCCGAGTAGGCGTTGGCTACTTCCTTACCGCAAACCATCAGTTCGAAACGCTCAGTCAATGCTGGATTGTCGCGGTGTTGTTTGCACAAAGGCGACATTTCCTTTGGATAATCCGTGATGAAGGTGGGCTGAATGTAATTTCCTTCGCATTTCGCGCCAAAAATCTCATCAATCAATTTTCCTTTCCCCATAGTAGCATCCACATCAATTCCCATGGCTCTTGCGGCTTCGAATAATTCCGCTTCGCTTTTGCCGGAAATATCAAAACCGGTAAAATGTTTGATGGAATCCGTCATCGTTACTCTAGCATACGGCGCTTTGAAATTGATTTTATGTTCGCCAAAAGTCGCTTCGCTAGAGCCATTTACACCAATGGCGCAATGTTCCAATAAGTTTTCGGTGAATTTCATCATCCAATTGTAGTCTTTGTAGGCTACATATATTTCCATGGCGGTAAACTCTGGGTTGTGTGTTCGATCCATCCCCTCATTTCGGAAGTTTTTCGAAAACTCATATACCCCGTCAAAACCACCTACAATCAATCTTTTTAAGTACAATTCGTTCGCAATTCGCATGTACAAAGGTATGTCAAGCGAGTTGTGATGCGTGATAAAAGGTCTCGCCGCAGCACCACCGGGAATCGGTTGCAAAACCGGGGTTTCCACTTCTAAATACCCTTTGTCATTGAAGAAAGAACGCATCGCATTAAACAATTTAGTTCTTTTTATAAACGTGTCTTTAACATGGTCATTCACCGTTAAATCCACATAACGACGTCGGTATCTTTGCTCTGGATCTGAAAAAGCATCGTGTGTTTTTCCGTCAGCATCGGTTTTTACAATTGGCAAAGGTTTTAAGGCTTTCGCCAAAACCGTCAAGCCATAAACATGAACTGAGATTTCGCCTACCTGCGTTTTGAAAACCGTTCCACGAACCCCAATAAAATCTCCAATATCCAACAGTTTTTTGAAAACCAAGTTGTACATCGTTTTTTCCTCGTCATCCGAAATGTCGTCTCTCGAAACATAGATTTGAATGCGTCCTTCGGCGTCTTTCAACTCGGCAAAAGAGGCTTTTCCCATGACGCGTTTCCCCATCAAACGACCGGCTAGAATGACTTCCTTGCCGTCGAATTTTTCGAAATTGGCTAGGATTTCGCTGGAATAAGCGGTAGTGGTATATTCGGCTGCGGGATAAGGTTCAATACCTAGGTTTCGTAATTCGCTGAGCGCTTCTCTACGAAGGATTTCTTGTTCGGATAATGCCATTCTGTTCTGAATTTAAGACTGCAAATATAGGTAAATTTGAAAATGTAGCAATTTGAATATTTGAAAATGATTTTAGTTTTTTAAACTCCATATGGAATGTGTCGTTAATCAATATTCAAAACTTTGTATCTTTGTGTCTCAAAAATAAGGAAACGAAATGCGATGACTTTGATTTGTGCTTCGCAACTCTTCCTAATGACAAATGAACAAAACCATCCAAATACAAGATTTAGGACTCCAAGATTACAAGACTACTTGGGAATACCAAGAAGAATTGTTCAAGAAGGTTGTTGATTTAAAAATCAAGAATAGGAGGGAGGAAACCACTGTTCAAACCCCCAATTATTTTCTTTTTGTCGAACATCCGCACGTGTATACCTTGGGAAAAAGCGGGGATTTATCCCATTTACTTGTAACCGAAAAACAACTCGAAGCCAAAGGCGCGACTTTCTACAAAATCAATCGTGGTGGCGACATTACCTATCACGGACCGGGACAAATTGTAGGCTATCCCATTTTGGACTTGGATAATTTCTTTACCGATATTCATAAATACTTACGTTTGCTAGAAGAAGCTATTATCTTGACTTTACAGGATTACGGATTGGAATGTGGCCGAAGCGAGGGCGAAACTGGCGTTTGGTTGGCTGCCGGAACTCCCTTTGCTCGTAAAATTTGTGCCCTTGGCGTTCGAGCTTCCCGCTGGGTAACGATGCACGGTTTGGCCTTGAATGTGAACGTCGATTTGGGTTATTTTGACAACATCATTCCCTGTGGGATTCGTGGCAAGGCGGTTACTTCATTACACTTGGAGTTAGGTGTCGAAAAAGTAAATGAAGCCGAAGTCAAAGCTAGAATTTTGAACCATTTTGCCCAATTATTTCAAGCGGAGTTTGTGACTTTATAATGGACCACAGACCTGACTGCCGACTGGCAGATGACAAGGATTAAAAGGATTTTCACTGATTTTTTGTAAATCTGCAATCAAAAATCGTTAATCTGCAATCAAAGATCAAATAAATCTTTCTCAGGCAATAATCTAAAACTCATTCTGTGATATTTTGTAACGCCATATTTTCGTATCGCTTCCCGATGTTCTTGGGTAGGATATCCTTTGTTTTTCTTCCAATTGTACATGGGGAATTCTTCGTGAATCTGATTCATATAAGCATCTCGATACGTTTTTGCTAGAACCGAAGCGGCAGCAATGCTTAGGTATTTAGAATCTCCTTTTATGATGCTTTTATTGGGAATCGATTGTAACAATTCGATTTCAGTCTTGGAAAATTGTTTTCCAAAAGCAGTTGCCAAACCCAATTTGGCGTTCAACGAGCGATTGCCATCCACTATAATGAATTCAGGAGTCGTATTTAATTTCAAAAGGCATTCTTGCATCGCCTTCATAGAAGCATTCAGAATATTGATTTCGTCAATTTCTTTCGGGTGCAAATGGGTTACAGCAAAGCTCACGGATTCCCTTTCGATAAAAGGCCTTAGTTTTTCTCTAGTTTTTTCGGTCAGTTGCTTGCTGTCGTTCAGGAGGCTGTTCTCAAAATCACCTGACAGGATTACTACCGCTGCTGTTACTGGACCTGCAAGACAGCCTCGCCCCGCTTCGTCTGTGCCAGCTTCTATTTGAAAGGTGGAGTAATTAGGAAGGAGCATGTTGGATGTGTTTAAAAAGCAAATATTAAATTTTTTTTTTGGATTTCCCTAATTCATTTTGTTGTTCGAAATCCAACCTTTATTCTTTTTTAGTATTTTACTCCAGGGTTTAAAACAAAAAAGGCTGTCCTTTCGGACAGCCTTTCTCTTTTAATAAGAGTATCTAGGATATGATTATTTTTTAATCACTCGTAGTGTTTTCACTTGTGCATCTTGAGTTACAATTACATTGTAAATACCTTTTGCATAGTTAGATCCTATTTGAGAATCAGAATTTAACTTACGTTGTTCGATAGAACGACCCAACATATCATACACCTGAACTCCAAATGATTTTTCATTACTAGATTTAATTCTAAATCCTTCAGTAGATGGGTTTGGATAGGCCACCACTTTGAATGCTTTAGCAACAACTGCTGGATTCTTAGGAGCTATTTTACCACAAGCAGTAGTAACTTTCTTGATGATAAGTGTTTTAGCGACGCTAGAACCTGTTCCGTTTGAAGCAGTTACACTAATTTTAAGCGTTGCGCTTGTTACATCTGTTACATCAATTATAGCCGAATTTGAATCATTTTCACTATCTAAAACGGCCTCAGTTCCATCAACTGACCATGTGTATTTAACACCATCAACAAAAGGCACTTCAACTTCTATTGAAGTACTACAACTAGGGTTGTAATTTGCAGCTCCTGTAATTGTTCCTGGAGTTGTTGGAGCAGCACTTTTCAAAGGTAGTAATTTAGGTTTAGAAGTACCTGAACCATTTACAGCATAAACACCAATTGTAAGTGCTTTAATTCCTGAAGCTACATCTAGAAAATCAACTGTGATTACAGGTTCTTCAGAATTTCCTTCATCATCCAAATCGGATGAATTAACACCTGCCGGTAATGACCAGTGGTATTTAGTTGCTTCAGATCCTTGAGTAGTAACTGGAGTTGCCGTCAAAGTCAAAACAGTATCTGTACTAATGTATTTACTCACTGTTGTTATTGCGGTATTTGTCTCACCATCGGTAAGTACCAATTTACTAGGAGTTGCCGGTAGGGCTCTAAGTAAAGATAATACCCTAGGTTTAGCAGATCCAGAACCATTTACAGCAGAAACACCAATTGGAAGTGCCGTAACTCCTGGAGCTACATCTGCAAAATTAACAGTAATTACAGGCCCTTCAGAATTATTCTCCCCATCCAAATCTGAAGTATTTACACCCTCTGGTAAAGACCAGTTGTATTTAGTTGCTTCAGATCCTTGCTTAGTAACTGGAGTTGCAGTCAAGATAAATTCAATATCAGTTCCCACATAAGGAGCCACTTTTGTGATTGAAGTGAGGTTATTAAGCCCTGATATATCACTTTCGCTAGTAAGTACTAATTTAGTCGGCGTTGCAGGCAAGCTTCTTGTCAAAGTTAACACCTTAGCTTTTGCAGAAGTTCCAGAACCATTTACAGCAGAAACACCAATTGGTAATGCCGTAACCCCTGGAGCTACATCTGCAAAATTAACAGTAATTACAGGCCCTACAGAATTATTCTCCCCATCCAAATCTGAAGTATTTACACCCTCTGGTAAAGACCAGTTGTATTTAGTTGCTTCAGATCCTTGAGTAGTAACCGGAGTTGCTGTCAAGATAAATTCAGTATCAGTTCCCATATAAGGACCCACTTTTGTGATTGCAGTGAGGTCATTAAGCCCTGATATATCACTTTCGCTAGTAAGTACTAATTTAGTCGGCGTTGCAGGCAAGCTTCTTGTCAAAGTTAACACCTTCGCAGTGGTAGATTCTCCACAATCGTTTCCAGCGTAAACCTTAACTAGCAATGAACTAACCCCTTCTTGAACACCGTCAAAAGTAACCGTAATTACAGGTCCTTCTGTATTATTCTCCGAATCCAAATCTGCAGAACTAACCCCTTCAGGTAATTCCCATTTGTAGTGAGTAGCTGAAGCAGAAGCTGCAGCAGTCAAAGTAAACTCGATATCAGTTGCCATGTAAGGACCCACTTTCGTGATACTTGTACTGCTTATGTCAGAATTAGTAAGATCTAATTTAAGAGGAGCTTTTGGTAAGTCGTTTATAACTACCAATACTTCTGCTCTTGGGCTACTTTCATTTCCATCTACTGTTTCCGTTACATAGTATTTAGTATTTGTTACTAAAGCAATGGTACCCAATAATGGAGTGCCGCCAGTAAGGGCTTTGTAGAATTTCAAACTTGTTGAACCAACAAGGTCAGAAACTTTTGTAGCTGCCGCTTTACATAGATTTAATGGACTTTCTGGAATTTCAGAAGTACCTTCATCAGTTGAACCATTACAGTTGTCATCAATTCCGTTAGCAATTTCTATGGCGCCTGGATTAATCTCAGCGTCATCATCATTACAATCGGTATCGTTTACTGAATAACCTGCAGGTGCTGATGTAGCACTTTCTGCACAAACACTTTCTGCACTACCCGCTCCATATCCGTCACCATCAGCATCGGCATAGAAAGAGTATGATGCATGCATTGTTGCGTTATTATCGTTACAATCGGTATCGTTTACTGAATAACCTACTGGAGCCGTTAAAGCTTCTAGTTCTTCGGCTGTAGTTGAACCATAACCGTCATGATCAGCATCTACATAGTAGGTTGTAAAGATTGGTTCTACTACTTCACAAGCAACATCTGAGTTCCAACAAACTGTTGGAAGCGTTTGGTTTGAAGACCCAACAGTCAACGTACGATTGGTATATCCATAATTAGTTGTTGTGCCAGGTAAATTTTCTGCCAGACTCTCTTGACCAGACCATCCGTCATAAGCAAATTTGTACTCATAATTTCCAGGCGCTAAAGATATAGTAGTTTCCCATATACCATCATTATTAGCATCGGTCATAGGACGTTCAGCATCCCAATTAGCTAATCCTTTAACTCCGGGAGTTGTGAATCCGGTTTTGTTTTTCATGTCTACTTTGAAAGTAACAGTAGCATTTGGAGCTACTTCACAAGCAGAACATCTACCATATACATTACTAACATTTCCTGAGCCTACAGTCCATTGTC
>Ga0209443_1000597_pt1 | contig 24289 bp, 24 predicted proteins | sample LauGreBMM110DCMD_2_FD_187571 | JGI IMG/M metagenome (GOLD analysis project Ga0209443, IMG submission 187571) | Freshwater lake microbial communities from Lake Michigan, USA - Su13.BD.MM110.DCMD (SPAdes) (version 2) | ecosystem: Environmental > Aquatic > Freshwater > Lake | place: Lake Michigan... | reverse complement strand
CCTATGCCTGGGTTTTGATCCATTTTTCTAACCTCTCCATTGAAGTAGTAAGTGCTTTCTTCAGTAAATGTTCCTCCTGGGGCAATTGCACGTGGTGGCAACACGCCCATTGGCTAGGTGAACAAAGCGGACTAAGCCCTAATTCTCTGCCGCTATTTCACCACTTTAGTAACTTATTACGCCTGCAAAATACTCTAAAGAAGACTCTTAAATCCTGGAAGCTCAGAAAAGTCAGGTGGGATAGACACGGGCAACGTAACCATCAGTGCAGCCCATCGTGCGCCCACTTCCATCGCATGCTTACCTTCAGTATGACCATGAGCATAGGCAGCCAAGTAACCAGCTAAAAAGGAGTCCCCTGCCCCGGTTGTATCAATAGTTTGAGCGGGCAACGCCGGTTGAAAATCAATCCCCTCTTTTGTTATTCGTGTAGCTCCATGCTCACCATTAGTAACAATGATCGTTGGAAATCGATCTAGGAATGGGACTAAATCATTATCACTCTTGAACTCAGCACGTGATCCAATAACGACATCTGCATGAGTAACCATGGGGTCACCTAACGCCTCTACTCCCACAATTGTCGTGCAGCCCGCTTCTTTCGCTTTCTTTAAACTATTCAAAAAGTAAGGCCGCCATAAGACAAAGCAAACAATGTCATCAGCATGCAATTGGACATTATCTAGATTGACCTGGCTTAAATAACTCTCATTGAGTCCAAAGATTGTTCTGTCACCGGATTCATCAATTGCCACAAGCACATGTGATGAGGGTCCATTTATGCGAGTGATCTCCAGGTTCTTAATCTGGCTGGAGTTGAGCAAGTCATCGAGTTTGATTCCAATATCATCATTACCTAGGTAGCAAACAAATCCAGTTTCAACACCGGTAGTTGACAGACCTAAAGCCACATTTCCGGCCGAGCCGCCAGGTCGTTCAATCTTCTTATATCCCTGGGCAAAGCCCCCAGCGCTTGGGTATTGGTGGAGATATAAAACAGTGTCCCAGGCGATCGGCCCGACGATCCACACTCGTTTACTCATAACTCTCCCGCATTGTAATAATTAGTTCTATGGCCTGCTTGATATGGGCAATCTCACTCCACTGAACTTGAGGTAGCCATTGAAGAGAAAACAGTCCGTGATTAGTTGGATTCCACGCACAATACAACGCACCCGCAAGTGCTGCAACGGTATCGGTGTCGCCTCCTAAAGAGCAGGCTCTTGAAAATACATCTTTGCAATCTTTGGCTCCTAGTGATGACCACAGCACTGCTAGTAGTGTCTCTAGAGGATCTAGAGATGTTCCTTCTTCAGAAGGCATCCATGTATCAAATGAATGTATCGCTTGAACTACATTATGTGGAATTAAATCATTGGCATCTATTTCCCTATTCAACGCCTCAAGAACTCCGCAATTTCTTGCTGCATCTGTATGTGTTGCTTCACTAAAAGCTGCGGCCATTAAAACTGCGCATGAAATTGCGCTGACGTGGGAATGGGTTGTGCGAGCTGATTCGGTAATCCACTCACGGCGTAGTGCAGCCGATGATGGAGAAAATGCCAGTCCAGATAATGCTGTGCGCATCATCGCTCCATTTGTATTGCCAATTACTCCTCGCTCATTTTCCTTGACCTCCATGCCCAGTGCTGTGCGCGTCGTTGGACCTAAACCCCGTAGTTTGGGAGCATCTCTGCGCAGATTTTCTAGAAATCTCGCTGCTGCCTTCATTGGATTAGTTTCGGTGAGAGATTCAATAGTGAGCAGGCTCAAAAATGTGTCATCACTGACCCCACCAAGAGGCCACCCCTCTTTCTCTTCAAGAAGATCAATGATGTGGGCTCTACGAGGTGCGAACTCGAATTGGACACCAAATGCATCACCTGCAGCATATGCAATGAGTGCAGGTGCGATTATTTGAGAATTCAGGGATCTGCTATCTAAGTACGAGTAGGGCGGTAAGTCAGAGTGCAAGTGAGTCTGCTTATTCATTGACGGTAAGTCAATTCAACAAACTGAGAAATTTTCCAATTGAGCTGGTGCATTTGCTGATATTAAGCACTATCTCGAATGATTAATTTTGGTGTAACTTTCTTTGAATTTACCTTTTGTCCCTGTAATTTCTGAAGAAGACCTGAAACAAGGTACTCCCCAATTTTTTCATAATCTTGCCCTATCGTGGTTAAAAGTGGGTATGTCTGAATCGCACGGTTTGTATTATCAAAACCGACAACTAGAACATCAGTTCCCACTCCATAATTTAACTCTTTGAGTGTTTGCACTACAGCAAAGGCAATTTCATCGTTAGCAGCAAAAATCGCATCAACATCATGGCGCTTGTGCATTAATCGCTGAGTCACATTTGTTGCATCTGAAAAAGTGTTATTGCAATGCTCAACCAAACTCGGGTCAAATGTAATCCCCGCCTTTGCTAAACCTTTTTTATAGCCCTCGAAACGAGAGATACTCCATCTCTCTTCTAAGCCACCAGTAATAATCGCGATTCTCTTCTTTTTCTTGCCTGCCAAATACTCCACAGCCATGCGACCGCCGACAACATTATTGGTATCTACCCAGCTCACTATTTCACTTGAGAATACCGGTTCTCCGAATGCAACCATCGGAGTTCTAATCTGGCTAAATATTGACTCTAAATTTCGTGGGGACTGACCTACAACAATAAAACCATCGACGTGATACTCAGATATTTTCTGACTAATACTGCTTGCAAATGCATCTGATTCAGCACTCATATTCAAATCAATATTTGAGTGCGCAATAATTTGTAGCTCATAGCCTTCATTCTTGAGCTTTTCATAAATGGGGTTAATGACATGGCCCCAAAAGGAAGTGTAAAAAAGTGTCTTTATGTCGTGGAAAAAGATTAATCCAATGGACTTAGAGCGCACTCCGGTAAGGGCGCGAGCATGTCGATTCGGGATGTAGCGCATATCGGCGATCGCTTTATTTATTCGCTTGAGCGCCTCTGGGGATACTGAATCTGGCTTATTGACCGCTCGTGAGACTGTTGCACGGGAAACTTTGGCTCTCTTAGCTACATCCTCAAGAGTTACGTTTTCGCTCATGGGAAGAGAATAGCAAGCCAAAGAGCAAAGAAAAGGGCCAGGCCTCTACTTCTTTGAAGCTCTAATGAGATCTCTATAGGCCAAGGCACTCTCTTTAGGGGTTCTTCGCATGTTATTTTCATAATCCACATGGACAATGCCAAATCTCATTTCAAAGCCCCAAGCCCATTCAAAGTTATCTAAGAGTGACCATAGGTAGTAACCATGCAAATTAGCACCAGCTTCAAAGGCTGAAATACAAGAGTTAATATATTGAGTTAAATACTCTTGGCGTTTTGTATCATGCACTTTGCCATCAGGACCTGGACCATCGCCATAGCAAGTTCCATTTTCTGAAACGAATATAGGGATATTTGGATACTCCTTGGTTACTTTTAGTAGGACTTCCTTGATTCCTTCAGGTGTCCATGACCATCCCATATCATTTCGCTCGGTGCCAAAGCCAGCGCCAGATGTGCTGGTTGTTCCCGGAAATAACCCAATTCCATTTCCACCGGCTGCAAAAATATCGGCGTTGTAATAATTCACACCGATCCAATCACGACCCTGAGAGACATCGCCTATCTCGGCTTGATCACAAAAAACTCCAGCTTCTTTCTCAAATAGTTCAACGAGATCTGATGGATAGGTGCCTTCATACATTCCTTGCATCCACCAACGATTCTTATATCCATCGACAATGACTAAATCAGCTTCAGCTTCAGGTGTGGAAGGGCCCACCAGCATTGGATTTGAAAGGTTATTTACCGCGCCCACTAGGACATGAGGTGAAACAGCCTTTATCGCCTGAGAACCCCGTGCATGTGCACGAACAAGTTGATGTGCAACTTTAACTGCTGTCGGAAAGTCACGTATTGCCGGTGCATGCTCGCCAGTGAGATTTCCAAGCCATGCAACGCACCATGCTTCATTAAAAGTTGCCCAGTACTTCACTCTGTCACCAAATTGTCGAGACATCTCTCCTGCATACTCTGCATAGAGGTCAACAACTTTTGGATTGGCCCATCCACCGATTTTTTGGAGCTCACTTGGAAGATCCCAATGGTAGAGGGTTAAGTTAGGTTCAATACCTCTCTCTAGCAGTCCATCGATGAGGCGGTTATAGAAATCAATACCTTTTTGGTTAAATGCGCCCGATCCACCTGGTTGCACACGGGGCCATGCAATTGAGAATCGATATGAATCAAGATTTAAAGCCTTCATAATATTTAAGTCTTCTTCGAGCATCTCGACGTGCTCGACTCCACGGTGATTGCGCCCAGTGCCATCTTTAATTGCGCCCGGGACATCACAGAGGTCATCCCAAATACATCTGCCTCTATTGCCAGATGCGTGACCTCCCTCAATCTGATGTGAAGAAGTGCCCGTTCCCCAAATAAAGGATTGCGGAAGTGAAGAGGTATCTATGTCTCTCAGGCTCATTCTTATTACACCTTCCCAGCTATAAATGATCTAATTCCGGCAACAGCTAATCTGTGATCGTCAGGTCCAGCAAGCCCACTGACTATTAAAACTCCCGCCAAACTCTGATCTCTTAGAAGCAAGGGCACTGCTCCACCATTTGCAGCAAATCCATCCTCTGGGAGCTTGTTGACTTCATACCAAGATTGGCCTAACTCTTCGCACTTAACAAGTTCTAAGAGTGATGAATTTTTTGAATGATTAACAACTGCCCACTTGCGAGAGATCCAGGAATCATGACCCTGCGATGAGCCCTCCAGGCTGATGTGATAAACCGTCCACGATCCCATCCGAACTTCAATAGAGACAGGCAGCTTTTTATGGGCAGCTAAATCAGCTGTTGCCTCCCCGATGCGCACTGCATCGGCCAGCGAAAGGGAACCTAAAACCAAACTCTGCGCTTCAACAATGAGCTCCTGGCTGGAATACCCGCCTGTTTCAACTAAATCCACCTAAAAAGGCTAGCATAGTGTGAGAGCGCTCTCAAGTATCTTAGGTATTACTCTTTTATTCGTGAAAGGAAGTACCCATGCCTCATAACACCACAGTTGTGCTCAAATCTGGTTTAGAGATCCCTCAGCTATCTATCGGGACTTCAGCATTTGGTGGCCTCTTCTCAGCAGTCAGCGATGAAGAAGTTGAGCAGGTTGTTGCCACATCTATTGAGCATGGAATCAATTTCTTCGATACCGCTCCCCACTATGGAAAAGGTTCGGCCGAGAAAAGATTAGGAAAGGTCATTGCACCTTACCCACGCCAGAGCCTTGTGATTTCTAGCAAAGTAGGGCGCCTACTTGTTAGTAGTAAAGGTGGCGATGATCCAGGTTGGGAAAACTCTGATCCTTTAGTGGAACGAACCTTTGATTACTCGGCCTATGGAGTCGAGAAATCTTTGGAAGATAGCCTGAAACGTTTAAATCTTGAGCGGCTCGATATGGTCTTTATTCACGATCCAGATGAGCATGCAGATCAGGCAATCACGGTTGCATATCCAGTTTTGGAAAAGATGCGAGACCAAGGATTAGTAACTGCTATTGGTGTTGGAATAACGACAACAGCTATACCAACTCGCTTTGTGCACGAGACAGATATCGATGTGGTTTTAATGGCTCTGCGATACACATTACTAGATCAGAGCGCAGCTCAGGATCTACTTCCAGCGGCCCTTGAGAAGGGTGTCTCAGTAATTGCCGGTGGAGTCTTTAACTCAGGAATTCTCATTAATCCAAATAAAGATTCAACATTTAACTACATGCCGGCATCATCTGAAATCCTTCACCGAGCGCAATTAATACAAGAGTTCCTTGGCCAGCGCGGTGTCTCACTGGCTCAAGTGGCAATGCAGTTTCCCCTGCGCCACCCTGCTATCTCAGCCATCTTGGTCGGGTGTAGAAGCAGGGATGAGGTATTACACAACATCACTGACTTCAACACCATCATTGCCGAAGATATCTGGCTTGAGATTGAGGATTTTCTTCTTACAGTGTAAAAAGATTAGAAATCAATCTCCTGATTTCCATGCCAGAACTTTCCAGTCTCACTCCAGTCAAGTGAGCAGATTTCCCACATTCTCTCCCCGCCATCTGATGGCTCACCTGGTGCACCTGGGCCACCTAAATCAGTCTTGAGCCAACCTGGATCGAGGGCATTAACGGCAACCTGTCCTTTGAGTAAGCCAGCCCACAAAATCGTCATTCCACCTAGTGCATATTTTGTAAGGCGATAGGTTGGCATATCAGGTGACTCCTTGAGCGCCTGAAGACTTCCAGCACCTGAACTGACATTAACAACTCTAGGTTCACTACCTGCTTTAAGAAGATTTTGTAATCTAAAAATCAACTCATGCTGTGCAAAGACATTGCAACGCCACTGGTCATTGAGTAGTTGCAATCCTTCTTCCATCCAATCTGACTTATATGTTTGGACGGCAGCATTATTGAGCAGCATGTCTAGTGAATCCCACTTTGCTTGCACCGCATCAGCAACTGCTGCTGGTGCTTTTGCATCATCAAAGTCGGCTAGCAGTGGAGTGAAATCTCCTAACTGCTGCAAGATTGCGGTCGTAGCCTTGAGCCGAGCTTCATCGCGACCCGTACCAATCACATGAGCTCCAGCTTTTAAGAATAGCTTTGAGGCTTCAAAGCCAACACCACGGGATGCGCCAGTGATGAGAATTCGCTTGCCTTTAAAATTTGTCATTGGACTCTTTCTTCTCTGGTTAGGCGCGTGGATTTGGACTTTGGTTTCTCAGTGGATCTGTTTCAGCATGAGGGCTCAATATCTTATTGATCTGCTTGATGACCTCAGGTGTTAAAGAGATTCCTGAGCCCTTTGCATTCTCTTTTACTTGTGCAGGAGTTGTGGCACCCATAATTGCACTCGATACATTGTCATTGCTCAGAACCCACGCAAGGGCTAATTGGGCCATCGTAATATTGAGATCTTTAGCTATCGGTTTAAGTTCATGCACCGCTGCAAGTACATCATCTCGAAGCCAACCTGAGATGAAGCCTGCTCCACCTACTAAACTGTTCTTATCGGTTGCTCTGGAATTTGCTGGTGGTTTCTTGCCTGGGAGGTATTTGCCTGTAAGCACTCCCTGACACAAAGGAGAGAAAACGATTTGCCCAATACCTTCCCTCATTGAAAGAGGCACTACCTCTTTTTCAATCACTCTATAAAGGGCTGAGTACTGCGCCTGATTTGTAATAAATCGGTTGTAGTTATTTTTATCCTGAATCGCAAGTCCTTCTCGAATCTCGTTTGCATTCCATTCAGAGACGCCCACGTAGTGCACTTTGCCTTGACGAACAAGATCATTAAGGGCACTGACAGTCTCTTCTACAGGTGTCTCATGGTCGTATCTGTGACAGATGAGGACATCAAGGTGATCGGTTTGAAGGCGCTTGAGTGATTCATGGAAGGATTCGAAGATGTGCTTTCTAGAGAGCCCACGGTCATTCTTGCCTTCACCAGTTGGCCAGTAGATCTTGGTGATGAGCTCATAGGACTCACGCTTGATACCTTTGAGGGATTTACCTAAAACAGTTTCTGCGCGTCCAAAGGCGTAGCTATCTGCAGTATCAAAAGTTGTAATACCTGAGTCAAGAGCAGCTTTCACGCATTTCTTGGCTGCATCAGAGTCAACCTGAGAACCATGTGTAATCCAGTTTCCGTAGGTAATTTCAGAGACATACATGCCAGTACTGCCCAGTCTGCGGTATTTCATTACTGCTCCTTCGCTGCGATGTGTGAGAGCGCTCTCAGATTTGGGTGAGTCTATAGCCCTTGAAGGCAAGATTCAAGATTTTCAAGTTAATCTATAACCAATGGATTTCATAGATTAGGAAATAGGTATTGCGCAGTGAAGAGAGCCTTATTCGTTCGTGGTGGCCGACCCGCTCACCAGCCTGTCGAGACGACGGAATACTTTCGCGAATTCCTTGAGTCTGCCGGTTATTCAATACAGGTTTCAGACTCACCTGCGATTTATTCAGATAAAGCTCTAATGTCGAAAATAGATCTCATCGTTCAATGCATTGAGAGCGAAATCGATGAACCTAGCGTGCAAGGCTTGCTCTCTGCCGTTTCTGAAGGAACAGGTTTCCTAGGCTGGCATGGTGGAGTTCTTGTGGGCTTTCCACAATCTGAGGCCTACTACCAGATGATTGGCGGCAAGTTTGTAGCCCATCCCGCAAAAGCTGCGGCAGAGCGAACTGGCACTGAAGATGATTTTTTTATGCCTCACACAATTGAAATTACTCCGCAAGGAAAGTTACACCCGATAACCCAAGTGCTCAATAATTTTGAGTTAGTCACAGAGCAGTACTGGCTGCTCACCGATCCCTACATGAGCGTTCTTGCCACTACAACACAACTGGCTCGAGAAGGCGATCCTTGGGAAAGTGAGGTTACCTCACCGGCGATGTGGACTCGAAAATGGGGCAAGGGGAAGATCTTTATTTGTAGCCCGGGGCATAATCTAAATGTCGTAACCAATGATTCAGTTGCAACTGCAATACGTAATGGGCTTATCTGGGCATCCAGATAAATTCATTACCCCAGGGCAAATAACTTCTTTTGGACCTTAATTAAATTGAGTATGGTCGGCATTTTCTTCTTCTCTAGAGTGACAAGATCTGGCGTGAGAAGACCACCTGTATCTCCTGAACCTGGATTCCATGCCCAGTAGGTCCAGCTCATCCCCTTTTTGCCGAGATAGTCTGTAAAAGCCTTCATCCATCGCCCACTTATTGTTTTGGTAGAGAAATCTTTTGCACCAAACTCACCGATGAGGATCGGGGCGATTTTCTGATCATGGATATATCCAAACCCTTTACTCCACCGATCGAGCAGGTTTTTCTCGAGGTTTTTCGATGTGAGCCATGGTTGTGGCGAAACTTCAGGGCCATATTCATGGGGAGAATAAACAACTTTATTGGGCACAGGAAGTCGTACTGGATTATTTCTGACTCCCTCGAGATTGCCGCCCCACCAATGTCCAGTCAATTTCTGTCCCCCAACAACTTGGTTCTCTATTCCTTCAACAATAATTAATGGGTTCGGATTAACTTCTTGAATTGCACTTCCAGCTCTTTCAGCTGCCCGTCTAAAGTCGGTGGCAGATCCATCGCCCCATGTCGCCTTACCGTGAGGCTCATTCTTTAAATCAAAACCAACAACATTTGGAGAGTCTTTGTAGCGAATAGCTAGAGACTTCCACATCTCTACCCAATCATCTTCTGTGTAACCTGCTTGGCCATACCAGAGGTCATTTCTGTATCCCTGATCAGCTTGTGAGTGGTTGTCCAAGATAATCATTATGCCTTGGACATTGGCTTCCACAATTAGGGCATCAAGGACTTCAATGGGTGACTTGTCCTTGAGCAGCTTGTTGGAACCAATATAATCTGCAACTGAAGAGACTTCTTTTCCTTTTTTAAGCGTCTGCATCGAAAATGGAATTCGAATCACATTAAACCCGGTCTGCTTAATCTGTTTGAGCATGAGCTTGTAATCTCGTGCATTTAATCCAATGACAGTCCCAGGTTCATTTTCCATTCCGTACCAGTTAACGCCTTGTAAAATGACCTGTGCGCCTGAAGAGTCAATAATCTTATTTCCTGATGTCGAAAGCGGGAACTTTGGTGAGAGGGCTTGTGCACTTGGAATAATCTGAAAAAGCATCGTTGCCAGCATTGCAAAAAGAGTTACAAAGACTTTAGTTTTCATGCAGAGACCTTTTTCCTCGCCTTTTTAAGAATTGGCTTTTCAAAGAAGTACCAACTCAGAGTTGCTATAGCCACTGCAAGCACGATCACGAGCAGGCTTAGCCTTGTCCACTCCCCTAAATCTGTGATCCCGAAGTAGACATAAGACTCCTTGAAACTTCTCTGAAGAATATTCTGGACGACCTGGTGCCATAGGTAAACACCAAAGGAAACCTTGGAAATCCAAACGAAGAGTGGATTATCAATGAGTTTGTAGGCGTGACGGCTCATGGCGATGCAGATTAATGCAGCCGCCATAATGATTGCGTAGATGGGTGAAAGATAGGCCTGCTTGGTAAGACTGTCCGGCGCACCAGGTATTAAGCGAACCCCTACTACAACTATTGCTGCCACTAACAAGGCTGCCCCAGCGAAATCAAAGAAGCTAGAGGTTGGCTTGGTAGCTTTTCCTAGACGCGCGATTATCAATGCTGCAATTGCCCCCACCAAAAATTGGGAAAAGAAGGAGTTGATGTTCCAATATGGCAACCAAACTTTTGCTCCGCCAACTAGCCCTTTATCCCAGCCTTTTCCATCTTCACTTGTCATAAAGGTTTCAATAACCCATGGGTTAACGACAATTTGTAGGAAGATAAGAACGGTTACAAGTATTGCTAGAGCCTTTAGATACGTCTTTGCTTTTTTAATGATTGGATATAAAAGAAAAGGCAAAATGACATAACAAGAAACTTCTAATCCAATAGACCAAAGTGGGCCATTGAGCTCGGCAGGAAAGAAGGTGGAGTAGTGATAACTATTAATGAAAAATAATCCTGTGAATAGCATCGTGAAGTTCACTGGGATGTCATATAAATACAGTGCAAGCAACGTGCAAAGAATGAGGTTAAGCCAAGTGGCGGGCAAAATACGCGCTATGCGTGCAATGGAATAATTCTTCACTGTTGGGCTTGGTGTGCCATTGATGAATGAAACCCAAAATGGATAAGAGAGAAGTGCGCCAGAGAGTACAAAAAATAGACTTACTCCGACCTCTCCCCTCATGCCATAGTGATGGATAATTGAGAACCAGCTTGGTGCTGAGTCTGGATTCATTTTTTGAGTCAAATGGTGGAAAAGTACGAGCAGACATGCAATGGCACGGAAGCCATCGGCCCCCCTGATATGCAGTGATTGACGATTCATGGCCTGCCCTTTCGATCACAAGGTGGTGAAGTACTCCCCAAACGGCTTTTGCGAACTGTAATACATAAAGGGCATTTTTGAGAGCGCTCTCTACATATGGGTCGCCGGGGTCGAAATTGAGCGTATTTGCCGGGTAACAATTAGATAACAAAATGCAAAATCTCCAAAAACCCCCTTGTCATTACAGAGAAAGGCATGAATTATAAGAGCGCTCTCATGGCTCATGGAGTTCATGCTTGGGAACCGTTCTCAGGGAGCACATTTAATCCGGAGGATACATGTTCAAAAAAATTCGAAAGGTTCGAATTCTTGCTGCATTTGTAGTAATGGGAGCTCTATTAGCTCCAACTACTCCCGCAGTAGCTGCTCCAGTTGAGATTACTCTCAGCTGTTTTAATGATCTCAACCTCTCTAATCTTTTAAAGGAGTGGGAGACAGTTAACCCAAACATCAAAGTTAAGGTGAAGACAGCTGATTTCAATGCTCACCATGATGGTTTGCTAACTCAATTAATTGCTGGTTCAGGTCCAGATATTGCGTGTGTAGAAGTTGGATACTCTTCCCGATTTAAGGCATACCCACAGTTGTTTACAAACCTTGGTAAGACTTTCAAGGCAAATACTCTTGAGAAGAGTTTTATTAACTGGCGTTGGGAGCAAGGAGTTGCTCGCGATGGAACCATTATCGGAATTCCAACTGATGTGGGCGGACTTGCAATGTGCTATCGCCAAGACTTGCTTAAGAAGGCTGGCCTTCCAAATGAGCGAGGCGCAGTTTCTGCTGCAACTTCAACACCTGAAAAGCTCACCGCGTTTGCAAAGAAGTATGTTGCTGCGACAGGTAAGCCATTCCTAGACAACGTAGGTTCACTATTTGAAGGTGTTTCTCGTCAAGGTGCTGACGGAGTGCAGTTCTATGACAAGAAGACTGACAAGATTGTAGAAGTTCCACAGGTCAAGAAGGCTTATGACCTTGCTGCTACTTTTGCATCTCAGAAGCTTTCAGCTGAAATTGAACTATGGAGCAGCGACTGGAACCAAGGAATGGGCAATGGAGCTTTCGCTGCAATGCTTTGTCCTTCATGGTTACTTTCTAACATCCAAAACAATGCAAAGGATATTCCTGGTGCATGGGATGTAGCGCAAATGCCTGGTGGCGGAGCTAACTGGGGTGGATCACAGCTTGTGATTCCTAAGTTTGCTTCTAACCCTAAAGCAGCTTGGACATTCATTAGCTGGGTTCTTGCACCACAACAGCAGTTGAAGCTCTTCCTTGATAAGGGTGTACTTCCTACAACACCAGCGGTCTATAAGGATCCAAAGTTCATAGCTGCTAAGAATGTTGCGTGGAATAACGCTCCAATCGGAAAGATTTACTCTGATGTAGTTATGGCTATTAAGAAGCCTATCTACGAAGGTAAGTACCAGGTGTCTGTTAAGGATGCCTACAACGCAGCTGTTGGTCGAATGGCTTCTGGTAAGCAAACTCCAGAGGCTTCTTGGGCACAGCTCATGAAGGAAATTAAGAAGATTAAGGCTCTTTCTTAACCCTTAATCTCCTTATGCAAGGGGCGGGTCTGGGGGTGGTAGTGATTAATTCACTACCACCCTCGGTATTCCTTATTTCGTAAATTCATACCATTGATGGAGAAAAAATTGAAACTACCGAGAATTAATAAAGCTGGGAAAAAATCTTCAATTCGCGCTGGAGAAGGTCGCCTTGCATTCTTCGCTATTTCTCCATTTTATTTTCTCTATTTGATTTTTGGTATCTTCCCAATTCTCTATACGAGTTATATGGCGTTCTTTAATTGGGACCCGCTTGGGGAAAAAGTATTTATTGGACTTGGAAACTTCGCAAATTTACTTGCCGATGACACACTCTGGAAAGCGCTAAGAAATACATTGAGTATCTGGGTCCTTGGAACTGTCCCCCAGCTTGCTCTGGCTCTTTATATGGCAACTCTGCTCAACCGCACTCGCTTGAGATTCTCAGGGTTCTGGCGTTCAGCTATCCTTATTCCTAACGTTACTTCAGTCCTTGCAATCGCTGTTATTTTCAGTTCTCTCTATGGTCGCGATTTTGGGCTGATCAACTATGCGCTCAGTTTCTTTGGAATTGACAAGATTAACTGGATGAATGGAACGTTCTCTAGCCACGTAGAGATTGCGACCATGATCATTTGGCGTTGGACTGGCTATAACGCCCTCATTTATTTAGCGGCTATGCAGTCGATACCAAAAGAGCTTTATGAATCAGCTCAGCTAGATGGAGCTAATGGCTGGGAGCAATTCAGATTTATCACCCTACCTGGAATCCGAAATGTTCTGATCTTCACAGTGACCATGTCCACAATCGGTGGACTTCAAACCTTCAATGAACCATACATTCTCGGTGGCGTTACGGGTGGTAATGATAAACAGTTCTACACACTTGCGATGTTTCTTTATGAAGAAGCCTTTAGAAAATTCCAATTTGGTTACGGAGCAGCGATAGGAATATTTATATTCTTCTGTGTCGTAATTTTTGCACTTATAAATGCGACCATAGCTAGCAAGATTGCGAAGGACTGACATGACAAAGATTGAAGCAGTTTCTCGACGCAAGACAAATAAGCGAATCCAGCTAGGTTCTATTACCGCCTACGTAGTTCTCGCAATAAGCACATTTCTAGTTGCATTCCCGTTTTGGTGGATGTTGGTTGTGGCTTCAAATAAGAAGAATGAGATTGCTAAGAACCCTCCACGTTTCACATTAGGTGATGAATTAGGCAGTACATTCGATGTTATTTTCCAATATGCAAATATTAGTCGGGCAATTCTGATTTCATTCACAATCGCATTTACTATGGCGATCTCTCATATCTTCTTCTGCACCTTCGCAGGCTATGCTTTTGCAAAGTTGAAATTTAAGGGCCAGAAGCAATTCTTTGCTTTTATTCTCCTGACCATGATGATTCCAGGGCAGTTGGGCATAATCCCGATGTATATTCTTGTAACCAGACTCGGATGGAATAATGACCTCAAGGCTATTATCGTTCCTGGTCTAGTTTCCGCATTTGGAGTATTTTGGATGCGACAGAGTATTAGTGCTGTCATCACTGATGAAGTGATCCAAGCTGCTCGTATTGATGGTGCATCTCCGTGGCAGATTTATACCAAGATTGTGTTTCCATTAGTAAGGCCAACAGCCTTGGTGATGGGTCTCTTCTCATTCTTGAATGCGTGGAATGATTTCTTGTGGCCTATGTTGATTTTGGATGGAGATAAACTTCTCACTATTCAGATGGCAATTGCTCAAATGAAAGAGCAGGCTTATTTAGTCAACCATGCCGCCCAAATGGGTGCAGCATTCTTTGCGACTCTGCCACTCATCATTCTTTTCTTCCTCGTCTCCAAGCAGCTTGTTAAAGGCGTTATGGAAGGCGCAATTAAGGGTTAGCAGGCTGGTTTGTGAGCACCTTACATAGCCATGAGCGCTTGGGTGGACCCTTCATCACCGCAACCCCTCCATGCCCCTACCCTTACAGCATGCGCCCTAAAACAATCATCCTCATATGCGCCGGGGCTGTTAACGCCCTTCTTATCTACCGCTACTTCTCCACCTTAGTTACAGAGGGCAACCGCAGTGCTAATGGCTTTGGCGCTGTGTTTCTTATTCTCTTTCTAGCTTTGTTTAATGCAATCCTCTTTGTAATCTTTTTTGTCAAGAAAATACCTTTAATACGCGCAGGCGTAGTCATCGCCTTTTTTCCTATAGCCATCGCCTTTATTACCTCCCTTATCAACAACGTCTCTATGTTTGATGAGGGTTCAGGCAGTGGTGCTTACTTGTGGTTGTTGATGGGCACTGTGCCAATAGGGTTATTACTTGGTGTAATTGGCGCAATTGTTGCCCTGTTTAAGCGCTTTAAATCTTAATCAGAGCCCCACACCCGCCTGAGATTAAATAAGTCTGTAAATAAAAAACCACCCCAAGGCTTTGGGGTGGTCTTTTATATATTTGAGAGTTTAGTTGCGTGGTTCAATCTGATGAATCGAGAGTGAACCTGATAGTTCATAGCTTGTGATAATTAACGCCTTACCAGATGGTGACTTGTTTGCAGGAACAAAGACGATTCCCTCTGGTGACCAGTACTTCACATCCTTTGCCGGAGTTGCCTTTGTTGGCAGCATCTGAAGCCACTCTTGAAAGACTGGATTTGCTGGCGCTGTGATGTCAAAGATGGCCAGAGCGCTCATTCTCTCTAGACCAAGGATTGCAATTCGACGATCACCGACCATTCCAACTGCAACACCTTCTGGCTCTGCGCCTTTATCGTCAGAGCGATCTTGACCCACATAGTTCATCGTGCTCTTATCAGAGGACAATGAGTGTGATCCGTTGATATTTGCAACACCAAAGGCCACAGTTTGAATCTGATCTAAAAGAGTTGCGCTATCCCAGATCACTATTCCATTGCGATACATCGTCATTGAGTTTGAACCACGTAGATGGATAGTGTCGATGTCTCCATCGCCATCCTTATCGCCCATAGTTGGATTGACCTTTGCGCGACCTAGAGCAGCGCTACCGGATAATGTCTTCCAGTCAGGGAAGCGTCGTGTGTCCACCTTGAGCGCGGAGCCGCGCAGATCATCGTTTAGACATGTGTATTCGCGAGCATCGCCCTCGTTGGCAGTTACAAAGTACTGACCTGATCCCACTTTAAAGCCAGCGATTGCATCTGGCTGTGAGGCTCCAACGACGTTTGCATAAGTGCGTGGACCTGCTCCAGTATCTCTATCACTGGTGTCACGGGCAACCCTTGAAACTTTAGATTCAAAGGCACGTGTAATGCTCTCAAAAGTTGCGTCCTCGATATTGAGTTTGCCAATTGCATTGGCCTCTTGAATCGTGACATATGCATAATTATTATCAACAGCAGTCACAAACTCTGGCTCAAAGTCCTTAGAGACGTTGTTTACAACTGATGAAACCGCGATTCCTTTAGCTCTCATCTCAGCGACAGTGAACTGATCAAAGCCGGCAAATCTTAGAACTGGAGCAGCTGGGTTGCTCAGATCAACAACTGTTACCCCGCCCACTGGATCTGATGCCTTTGAGTAATCTGTGTCTTCCTTTGCAGCCGTAGCTGGATCATCCTTAGCGCACACTGGCTGGGCTTCGATGGCAACGAGTGCTGTTGTGCCATTTGGTGCAAAAGTTACTGAGTCAGGCAAGACACCTAAAACATCTGGTGAGCTCAAGACTTTTCCATTGGTATCAAAGACTACGAGCTTTCCATTTGTAGTCGTTGGAACTCCTGTTGCTGAGAATTTATCAGAGACATTCACAACGGCAACAACAACATCCTTGCCTGCGGCAACGCTCGTGACGTCATTGCCGTAAGGTGCTAGAGCAACTGTGCCCACCTTCTTTGGATTTGCTACATCTGAGATATCAAAAATATCGATGGTGTTCTTAACGCCATTAGTTGCAAAAATACGCTTCGAGCCGGCGTGGAAGGCAGCGATCTCGCTACTGCCCTCACCATCACCCGAGCTAATCGATGCGATCTCAGAGACCTTGACGGTGGCTTCATTTGCCCGTGCTGGCAGCTGCCCAGCAGTAATAAGTGCAGAGGTAGTGACGAGGGTTATGAGGGCTAATGGAAATTTTTTCATAGGACAATCTCTCTCACGCTCCATGCACAACAAGTAAATCCCTGGAAAACTTCTTATGAACAACTTATTACAAACTCGCGCTGGCTCTCCCCTGCCTTTATGCCTCAAGCCAAAGAATGGGTTGTAATCTCTTACCTATGAACTACTCATCTATTAGAACCACACTCAAAGCCGGCTCTATGGTCTTTGGCGCATCTGCGCTCTTTCTTCTTATCGCACCTACTCTCTTTCTAGATCTTCTAGGCCTTGATAGCAATGAGCCCATGGTCTGGTCGATGCGCATGATTGCGATAACCCTTGTGGCACTTGCTGGCAATATGTGGAATAACTCAAAGAACAGCTCAGAACATGGCGTTGGCAACGTTGCAAAGGTGATGTGTGTGAGCGCAACTGGACTCGGGGTGTTAACTCTTATGATTCCAGGTGAGATCACCTGGTTTAGCTACTTTTATGCTGCTGTTGGTTTTGGCTTTGGACTTAGTTACTTAATCAACATCCTGCGCAAGTAATAAGATTTAGCGCTTTTTATAACCTATAGGGCATTTAGGCTGTACCGCAGTCACCTTCTTTAGAGTCTTTCCTTTGATGCAAGTAATAGTTGTTTTCTTCTTTGTTGTTGCGGCCCTTGCAGAGGCATCCGCATCTTGCTTGGCTTTGATATCAGCCGCAACCTTTGCGTCAGCTTCTTGCTTAACTTTGAGCTCGGCGGCAGCCTTAGCATCCGCATCTTGCTTGGCTTTGAGTTCGGCAGCAGCCTTTGCATCTGCTTCTTGTTTAGCTTTGAGTTCGGCAGCAGTCTTTGCATCTGCATCTTGCTTACTCTTTGCTTCAGATGCCTTCGCCACGATCTCACTAAATTGAGCAGTTGAGGTTAGAGAGGATGAAACAAGATTCATAGTTATGGTTGAAGAATTCAGATCTGAAATCAGAAGCGTGAACTCAGTTGAGGCAAATTGGGCACCGATTGCACTAGAGGAGTCAATCAGAACTCCTGGTAAATCGGTTCTTGTATTTTTCTGATAAAAAATTAGGGGTGGTCTTGCCTCATTATCGAGTGAATAGAACACAAGATACTTTTGACTACCAACTTTCGTGGTTTCAACTATGTAAATAGAACCAGATGTAGCTCGAATGACTGCTAACTGGTTGGGCTTTGAGTAGTCAAAAGTGATCTGAGAAATACTTGAAGTTGTTACATTTTCAAGACACTTCACGTCTGTGTCAGAGTGCCAACCGAGAACCCACTTTTCATACGTTAGCAAGCCGAGCTCATTACTTGCCATGAGCGAGAATCGACCTGGTCCTGTGGAAGTTCCATACAAATCAGTTAGGCCATATAGGTGCATAATTTCATGGGTAATCGTTTGCTGACTTGAATGATTGTCCAATAAAACAACGTTACTTATTGAACCCTCTGCTGTTTGGATATGGCGGAACCATGGAACTACCGGGGTTTGGTAAAACATCATTGCCTCAGCAATATCTGATTTAGAACTTGTGGATGATCCTTCGAGAATGACGGCATTAATACCTGTGTAATCAATCTGAGTATCTTGATCAGCTATGAATTTGCGAACAAACCCCCAGGTTGATTTGGTTTCATCCTGTTGCCACTGCTGCTGCTGATTTATTTTTAGCTGATCCATATCCGCATTTGTGAGCTCTGTTATAACTGTAGGAGCAAAGACATACTCGACACTCGCTTTTCCACCTGAAAACTCTTTAATATTACTCGCAGCAGTTTGATAGTCACGTTTGTATTCATCAGTAAAGGAATAGCTCGAATTATCTTTTAACTTAAAAGGTATGACCAAAATCTTTGCTTTTACGAAGTTCACTAGTCGCTCTGGGCGCACCGGAAATCCAAGTGAAACTGTCTGGCCAACAGAGGCTTGAATACGACAGGACTTAAGTGCATCAGCAGAGGCATGAGGAGCGAAGGCAAACTGCCCAAGACATAGAACCAGAGTAAGAACCACGCGCAGCGCTCGAGACATGGGCATAGATTATTGGATTGTGAGTCTATTGGAAACGGTTTTAGCCCTAATTATCCAAACATCCTGCACAAATAACTTACGGCATCACCAATCCACCATCAACTGGCACGGTAATTCCTGTTACATAACTAGAAGCATCACTAACTAACCAGATAAGCGTTGCTGCTAACTCTTCTGGATCTCCCAAACGCCCTGCTGGCGTGAACATCTTGATCATGTTGACCATATCTTTAGGTAGTTCATCACTCATCTCTGAAGGAAAGAAACCTGGAGCAAGGGCGTTGACTCTGATGTTTTTGCGCCCAGTCCACTGCGCTGCAAGGTCTCTTGTCAAACCAATCAGACCAGCCTTTGATGAGGCATAGGCCGCCTGAGGTAGTCCTTGTGGCTTTAGTCCCAAGATGCTTGAGATGTTAACAATGGCGCCGCCATTCTTGTTTGCTTTAGCAAATGCTTGCGACATCCAATAAGCACCAAAGAGATTGACATCTAATACAGATCTAAATTGTTCTGGTGTTTCATGGGTTGCGGGGACTGCTGTGCCAACACCTGCGTTATTAACCAAGATATCTACACGGCCAAATTTTTCTATCGCCAGTGCAATCAATGCATCGCAATCCTCGACCTTTGTCACATCTGTTGTCAGGGCTGCATATCTGCGCCCGGCAGCTGTTACTAATGCGCCTGTTTCCTCAAGACGCTCTGTGCGACGTGCACCGAGAACAACATCAGCGCCGGCCTCGGCTAAGGCTTTAGCAAATGCAACTCCTAACCCAGAGGATGCACCGGTGACCACTGCCACCTTTGAATCTAAACGAAAGCGATCAAGAACGCTCATGTGTGCCTCCTCAAATTGGGTAACTATGCGTAAGGTTAAGGCATGGACTTCTCCTTAAGCGCTAAGACAAGCCAATACGCAGCCAAACTGCAGGCTTTCATGGACTCTGATGTTTTTCCATCAGAGGCAATATATGAAAAACAACGACATGAGTTAGCAGCTGCCGGCAAGCCACATGGCCTTCCCCCCGTTGTGGAAGAGCTAAAGAAGAAGGCGCAATCACTTGGTTTGTGGAATCTTTTTCTTCCTCACAGCACCAACCCTGCCCACGGCTTAAGCGTTACTGAGTATGCAACCTTGGCAGAGATCACTGGCTGGTCACCTGAGTTAGCACCAGAGGCAATAAACTGCGCCGCACCTGATACCGGCAACATGGAACTCCTGGATATGTTTGCAACAGATGAACAAAAAAAGACCTGGTTAGAACCACTACTAGAAGGAAAGATTAGATCTGGCTTTGCCATGACTGAGCCTGATGTGGCATCAAGTGATGCTAGAAACATTAGAACCTCTATTACAACTGAGGGTAATGATTTTGTCATCAATGGCACAAAGTGGTGGACAACCGGTGCGATGGATGAGCGGTGCCAAATACTTATTGTGATGGGCAAAACAAATCCAGAGGCAGATGATCACCAGCAACAATCAATGGTGCTAGTTCCCATTAACACACCAGGGGTTAAAGTTGAGCGCAACTTAACTGTCTTTGGCTATGTCGATCAGCATGGTCATGCCGAAGTTTCTTTTACAAATGTGCGAGTACCAAAAACAAACCTTCTTGGCACACAAGGCGAAGGCTTTGCACTTGCCCAAGCCCGCCTTGGTCCAGGGCGTATTCATCATTGCATGAGAGCTATTGGTATGGCCGAGCGTGCGCTGTCTTTAATGATTAAGCGCACGATGGCCCGCGAAACATTTGGCAAAGAGCTTGTGAAACAAGGAGTAATCCAAGAGTGGATTGCCCAAGCACGCATTGATATTGAACAGGCACGCTTATTAGTACTTAAAGCTGCTTGGATGATTGATACCGTGGGTGCAAAGGGTGCCCGCAAAGAGATTGCTGCGATAAAGGTGGCCGTGCCAGCGATGGCAGAGCGCATTATTGATCATGCAATACAAAGCCATGGCGGTGCGGGAGTAAGTCAGGACACTCCCCTGGCATCTTTGTATGCAGGCATAAGAACGCTGCGCATTGTTGATGGCCCAGATGAGGTCCACATCAGAGATATTGCACGATTAGAGATCAAACCTTATTTGTCATGAAAGATATAACCGCGGTCCGCGAAGAGGATCGCTTTGATATTAGCGCCATGCATGCGTGGTTACGTCCCTTTATTACCCACGAACAAGAACCTGAAGTTATGCAGTTTAGAAGTGGCGCATCCAATCTGACGTACCTTTTGCAATACCCAGGACAAGAGTTAGTTCTGCGCAGGCCGCCCGTTGGAACTAAAGCTGTTTCTGCTCACGATATGAAGCGGGAATTCTTAATTCAATCTCGATTAAAACCAAGCTATGACTTAGTGCCCAAGATGTTTGCATTGTGCGAAGACCACTCCATCATGGGCTCAGATTTCTATGTCATGGAGCGGGTTGTGGGAGATATTTTTAGGAGAGATATCGAAAAAGACATCACGTCTAACGATGTGGCCATGATGGCTGATTCTCTAATCAAAGGTCTTGTGCAACTACATGGTGTTGATTCATCAATACTCAGTGAATTAAATAAAGGTAGCGGCTATGTTGCCCGCCAAGTTGAAGGTTGGTCTAAGCGCTATTGCAACGCCCTCACTGATGATGTACCCAACGGTGAAAAAGTAATGACCTGGCTAGATGCCAATAAGCCAGAAGATGTTGATTCCTGTGTCATCCATGGTGATTGGCGCATAGATAACGTGGTCTTTGATTTAGAAAAAGCACGCATCGTGGGAGTTTTAGATTGGGAGTTAGCAACTGTGGGTGATCCTTTGATGGATTTAGGATCATCCCTTGCTTATTGGGTAGATAGAGATGATGAACCTGCTTTTGCATCTCTTCGTCGCCAACCAAGTCATTTAGCTGGCATGCCCACCCGCAATGAGTTTGTGGCTAGATACCTAGCCCTGAGTGGTCGAACATGCGCAGACTTTACTTTCTATGAAGTATTTGGTCTTTTTAGATTAGCTGTCATCATTCAACAGATATGGGCCCGCTATAGAGTGGGACAAACAACTAATCCAGCCTTTGCAGGCTTTGGCGAAGCTGTGAATACATTGATTAACCGAGCAGAGAGCAAAATCAAATGAGAGCAGGACGTATCACTGTTTCTACTCGCGCCTTTGAAGTGGTGGATGTTGCCACACCAGATGCTGCTGCTGGGCAAGTGCGTATCAAAGTAGGTGCTGCTGGTGTGTGTTTATCTGATGTGCATTTTCTGGAAGGAATTTTATCTCCCGGCTACTTAAATGGAGATTGCGTCACGCTGGGTCATGAGGTTGCAGGAACGGTTGATCAGATAGGCGCAGGTGTCACAACATCTGCCATCGGAGATCGTGTTGTTGTTATTGCAGGTGAGCGCAACGCGCACGCACAGATAACCACCATGGGCTTTGATTACGACGGTGGTTGGGCCGAGTACGTTGTTACAAAAGCAGAGTTAGTTGCACAGATTCCTGATGCATTGGCCTTTGAACAAGCTGCAATCATTCCGGACGCTGTTTCAACACCGTGGGCAGCTATTACATCAACTGGAAAAGTTGTGGCCGGTGAGAAGGTCGCTGTCTTTGGTGTGGGTGGCCTTGGAATACATGCCGTGCAACTACTTAAAATTATTGGCGCATCTGTTATTGCAGTTGATCCACGCGAAGATGCTAGAACTAACGCTTTGGCGCGAGGTGCCGACTTTGCCTATGCCCCTGATGATGGTGAGTTAAAGAAGCACCGCGGATTAAACGCTGTCTTTGATTTTGCCGGTGTGAGTTCGGTAAGAAAACAAGCACTCTCTATGTTGGGTGAACAGGGACGTTTAGTCATTGTGGGAATTGCGAATGAACCTATTGTGATTCCAAATGACATGGCCTTTACCTACATGCGCACACAGATCATGGGTCACTATGGATCAGAGGCCCATCACGTTAGAGAGTTAATTGAGCTTGCTGCCGCTGGGCGTTTAAATCTATCTCATTCAATTAGTGAAGTTGTGCCGCTAGAGGACGCTGGTGTTGCACTCGATAAACTAGCGAAAAAGATTGGTAATCCCATCCGTATTGTTCTAAAACCCTAGTGGGATTGAAAGCCAGTGGCGGAGTAATTAGGATTTGCAGATGAAACGTGGGCTTGCGATATGTGTGATTGCGCTATTGCTGAGCGGCTGTGGGAAAGAGGCTGCCTTTGAAAATCTCGCTGATGGTGCCTGCACCAGCGCGCAAGCCAAACTAGTGAATCAACACATTTCTGGCCAGATAGATGCCTTGGCTAAGAAAGATTGGGAGTTGGCCTTCTCATTTGCATCACCAGATTTTCAAAAAAATGTTGGGATAGAGCAGTTCACTTTTATCATTGGCACGCAGTATGGAATGCTCATTGAGAATCAGGGTTATCGTTTTAATAAATGCGCTATTGCTGGAAAGGCAATCATGCAAGAGGTGGAAGTGACAAGTGGCAAGCAGATTTCCAACCTCACCTACTCACTCTCTCTCAATGGCTCCAGCCTTGGGGTGGAATCGGCAGTGGAGCGTAGATCGGGTACACAACTCGATACCTAAGTAGTCACACAGATGGATTAAGTCTTGTGGAAAATGACGGTGTTATGTTGGGCCTACGGTTGCTAGCGCAGCGGCGTATTAAGCGCCTGTGACATTTGGTGAACGCTCATGCTGTCCTGATCTTTAAAGCTATAACTACATAGGCTGCAGCGCAACTCCCACTTCCAGTATGCATAAGAGACATAGTTCATCTTATAAGTTGTGACGAACTTCTTTGCCGGAAGAACCTTGCAACGCATGCACCTTTTGGGCAAAGTTAAAAAGTTAACAAGCTGTGATTCGGCTTTAAAGCCATGGGTATATGTGAAGCCGACTCCAAAGAGATCAACGTCAATCAAGAACGCACCAGGATTAATTGATAGCTCATGGTGTGCTCGTCGAATATCGTTATAGGCATAGAAGCCGCACTCACAACCGGCAACTGGTGGAACGTGCTCAGTGTTGAGCGAGCACCGTGCAGCTGCGTCCTGGGTATAGCGATCACCGGTTAGCCCAGTAAAGGTGGGTGGGCGATCTGTAATAAAAGCGATCTTGTATCCATGCATCTCTTGGCTAGGTAGGTTAAAGGCATCTGCATAGACAAGTTTGCTGTTGTGCATGGCTAGGTTTTTTGCACTCACTTTGCGCAGGTGCTCGATTAAAAGCATTGCTGCGATAAAGATTAATGGTCCGACTGCGATGAAAACTGTGAAGAGAAAGTGTGACAAATTTTTAATGACAGATGGCTCTGTTGAAGTTGAAAAACCGCCAGTGAACATGGAGAGGGCAAGTAGTGCAAGGACTATCACCGGCATCAGGCGCAGGGTTCGCCCAAGTTTGCGCTCAACTGATGCTGAATCCATGCGAAAAGTATTCACCCAGCTCACCTAGAGCGCGCGGTCAAAGGCAGCCCACGCATCATCAGATGCGCTTATTTAGGGCTGGGTTTAATCTTTAGGCACTAGGCAAGTAAGGGAGAAAACCATGGGCGAAATCGGCGAGCCAGATCGAGTTATACGACGCGAAAGAGATCCTGCAATTGCTCCTGCGATGCCAGTTCCCACTCCAGAGTTAGAGCCTGCCAAATAACTTCTCAAGTGCTGCGC